>JACCDI010702082.1_pt1 | contig 84656 bp, 99 predicted proteins | sample 7442791 | NCBI WGS metagenome assembly JACCDI01 (sample SAMN15323434, study PRJNA562643) | freshwater metagenome | isolation source: river surface water | place: USA:Blue River Watershed | collected 2017-08-15
GAGTGGGTGTGGATGGCACACAACCATGTAAATAAACGCTTGGGGAAGCGCGAGTTCACAATGGCGGAGTACCTGGAGGCCTATAACAAGATGGCCGAGCGCGGCCTACCTATTCCACCGGCGAACCCCACTGCCGAGATATCTGATGCCGCGGTTCAATCCGCGTACATGCGTGGCGCCACGCATGCCGTGGGCACTGTTATCGCACTCGGTGTTGTTGGTGGCCTCCTGTGGGCTTCCTACAAGTCTAAGTAGTTGTGGACGTCTCTTCCTGGCGGCGCCCGATAGCCGGCCACTGCACACAGGTGGCGGCCAGTGCCTCCATCAGCTGTGGGATATGTGCCCGAAGGGTCTCTGTCTTGAGCAGCACCGTGGGATACGCGGGTAAGAACAGCTGTACTGACTCAAACGGGTCTTCATCCAGTGTTAGCAGGTTGAAAATCCGGTACACGTATACGAGACACTGTTGGTATGACATGGTCTGAACATCGACTGTTGCACCATCCACGCTGCGTTCAGTGTAAATAGCCCGCACCAGATTTTCTCCGAGTTTCGTGATTTTGAGGAGGTCATCCAGGCTCGCATCATGTTGGAGTTGCCCCGTCTCGGAACGTCGGATAAAGCGAAACTCGATTGTGCGATGTGCCGGCATTACTGAACGAGTCTGCAACATCCTTAAATCGCAGCTATCACTAAGGGATTGCTAATGACGAAAAAGGTCAAAGTCGTGGAACTTCGCGCAGTGGCGTCCGATGCCGAGTTCGCAAAGAATGAGGGCAAGTTCTTCGAGGTGACACCAGAGGTCACTGTATTCAATGAGGATGTGGATGTGTACGCCATCCAGACAGACGAGGATGTGGCCGCCGGTGCACCTCGCAGGAAACTGTTGGCAAAGTTCCGCAAGAATGTGTTCAAACCCGAGCAGGTGCAGGTGGGCTGGGATGCTTTCCGTCTGCTTGCTATCCCGAGTCGCAATCGCGGTGCTGCGGCGGGTCCGATTGACCTCAAGGGCGTTTACTGGAGTCGACGCAAGCCCGTGGAGACCACTGGTTGGTCGACCCGGTATATGCAGAATGGCAAGGTCTCCAAGATGCGCGTCAACAATGTCGTGGCCAGCGGTGTCATTGGCAACTATGAGAAGACACCGTTTCTGGGGCAGCCGTGCCGTATGACGGGTTACACCCGCCGTGGTCTCAAACACTATCTGCACGGAATTCCTTATCTGGAGGCGATTGACCGTAAGTTCAAGGAGCTGGTACCCGACTCTCACAAGAAGCAGCTGGCCGAGGTGTCCAAGAAGCCGATGTACCAGATTAGCGATACCGCCTTCAGTACTCTGACGGTGAACATGAACTTCCGCACGGCTATGCACAAGGATGCGGGTGATTATAGACAGGGGTTCGGCAATCTGTCTGTCATTGAGTGGGGGAAGTACCATGGTGGCGAGACACTGTTCCCCCGTTTCAATGCCGCCTTCAATCTCCGCACAGGCGATTTCGTGGCGATGGACGTACACGAATGGCACTGCAATGCGCCGATTCATGAGACAAAGGAGGATGCCGCATTCAACCAGAGTATCCCCGATATCCGCACACGCGACGCCGCAACAGGTGTCGTCGGCAGTCAGGAGCGCTTTCAGCGCATTAGTTTTGTATGCTACTTCCGCGAGAAACTGGAGGAGTGTGTCGAGAAAGACACCAGCGACTATTACCAGAAGATTGATTTCAATCTGAAGGATGAGATTGCGAAGGCCAAAAAGAGCCCCGTGCCACGGTTGCCGATTCCTGGAATCACGGGCACTGTCGAGGAGGCACAAGCTGCAATGGCTACGTCGAAGGGTACGAAGGCTCGTGCAACGCGCAAAGCCCGTCGCGGAATTCGCTCAACTGCGAAACGCAGTCGCGATACAGAGGAACTCTAAACGCCGAGAATCAATAGATGGAATCACCCGAAACAGGCAAATCATGGACAGCCGAGATTGTGTTAGTTGCACTCATTGTCGGTTGGATATTGTATGAACTCTATGGTCGCACAGCGCTAACCTGGTTGACTGAGTGGTCGTCCTACATTCGTATGGTGGGCGGCTCATTGGTCATCATCTATCTCTGGTGGCAGCTCAAGGAGCGACCCTCCGAGTTCAAGGATACACTGTCGGCAGCGAAAGAGCTGATGGCACATACTGGCTATGTCTCTGGAACTACAACAAAGGAGAAGCGAAATGTCACGGGTCTGATGAAGAAGAAGGTAGCAGCAAGCCAGAGTTGGAAATGCGGTTCCTGTAACAACACACTCGATGAGACTTACGAGGTAGACCATAAAGTAGCGCTTTTCAACGGCGGTTCCAATGATATGTCGAATTTAGTCGCCCTTTGTCCGCAATGTCACCGATCTAAAAGTGTTGATGAGCGGATTGCGTCACAAAAGTGAAGCAACCATGTGAAACAGAGTGAACAGGTACGATGAAGACAATCACCCTCGACATTCAATCCACTCCTGTTACGTTCTATATTGGTAGGTCGCAACAGGAGAACCACTCGGTTCTCGACGATAAGAAGCCCACCGACCTCTGGTTCCATCTGGCCGACACCTCCTCCTGCCACGTGGTGGCGGTTCTGCCCGATGACTGTGACCGAAAGCTGCGCGGTGCCATTCTGCGTCGCGGTGCGGCTCTCTGCAAGCAGCATACCGCCAAGGTTGCCAGTCAACGCAATGTCCCTATCACGTACACCACAGTTGCAAACGTGGCAAAAGATACGGTGCCAGGGCGGGTTATTCTGCACGACAGCCACACAATCGTTGTCTGAGCACGAGAAAACCAGCGCGCACAGTAAGGATGTCGGACCCCATTGCAGGCGGACCCAAACAGGTGACAACATTTGGCGTGGCCGGAGCGTCACTCAGTTTTGTAAATAATATGGATATCCGCGGCGGCAAGTATCTCATCTATGCACTGGTCATCGGCATTGCCATTACAGTCCTCGTGATGGCGGCGGATGCCTTTTTCCCTTTCTTGCCAGCGAGCCCGATTGGCCCTTCTGCAGATGCCCGTGCAGGCAAGAGCTTTTGGCGTGACAGCACAGATGGCACCGATGAGAATCTGATTGTCCCGGCTTCTGCATCACCTACAAAGAGTCCGCATGTATATTCTATGTCTGTGCAGTTTGTGATTGGCGACAGTCGTACTCCGAACCTGGGGCGATTCCGGCATATCGTGCATCGCGGGTCGAACCCATGTGGTATCTCCGCACCTGCAGCCGGCTCCAGTGGACATGCAGGTATCCAGGCCAGCGACCTGCCGACTGATTCGGACCCTACATACAAGTCCAGCGGCCTCCCACCCATCATGAACCCTGGCCTCATGCTCGACCAGTACAAGAACGATGTGCACGTATTTGTTCATACGAATGGCAAGGAGAACGGGATGGATGTACTTTGGCTGGAATCTGTCACGGTCGCCGACCTCCCGCTACATACACCTATCACGCTCGGTGTGGTCTGCAACGGCAAACAGCTCGAGGTCTATCTGAACTGCCGCCTGTATAGCACTACACTCCTCAAGGGAACACCATATCTGCCCAAGGCCGATAATCAGTGGTTCGGTCGCTACTGCGCATACCCCATGTCGGGCCTCGTCAAGAACCTGATTCTCTGGCCAACAGCGCTCAACTCAACCGATTTCATCAAGATGTGTCGCAACCCGAAGTTCAATATGTCGGACTTGCCCTCCACATGCACAACGGCGGGTGGCAATTGCCCCGACACATCGTTGTTCGGCTCTATGAAGTCCGCAGTAACTGGCCAAGGACTCGCCACCTCACAAAAGGAAGCACTCGTCACCGGTGTTGCTTCAATGCTCCTATAATTGCGGAGCACACGATAGAGGATGTCAGACACGACAGCAACCGGCTTCGGTGGCGCGATTCTGGATTACGGGCGCAAGTTCACCGAGAATGCAACGCAGACACTCGGTGCAGCGGATCGCTCTTATGTGCTACCAGCCATTGCCGCAGTCATTGCTATCGCCATCATCATCATGATTATCTATGTCGCCATACAGTCTGGTGTTAGCAAACCCGCCAAGGCCATTATGGGTCCGATTGACCTGTATAATCCCAAGTCACCTGTTATCCTGGACCGCAATGCAACAAAGAATGCGATGGCCGCCAGTTACACGCTGTCCTACTATGTGAATATCACCGCAACCCCCGATATGCGCGCGACGGCCACCCCTTTCTTGATGTGGCCCGGTGTCTGGATGCTCGGCTACAACGCATCACAGGAGCAGCTGATGCTTACACAGGGCACTACCGCAGATGGGCCTAATTGGGGTGGTATCGACACCGTGACTCTGCCATCGGTCCCCATGCAGCGCTGGACACAGGTGACAATGGCGATGGAGGGTCGCTCCATGGACTTCTATCTGAACGGCAAGCTCATCAAGTCACACAGCTTTGCCAATGTGCCGCCCTCCGCAGCTGCATCTATCATTTTGATGCCGAACAATCTCATGGGTCAGATGGCATACGTACAGGTGTGGCCCCGGCGCTTGACTGTAACAGAGGTCGAGAACAACTACATTGACACCTGTGATTCACGTGGTCGCCCCTACCTCGGCCCCGAACTCCTGCGCGCCATAAAGGATTTCAAAGCGCCCAATCTCTTCTGCCCGAACGGTGTTTGTGGTGGTAAGACCGTTGACGCAAAGCCCTCGCAGCAGTGGGTCTTCCCGTATCAGTAAATCGCACTCCATGGATAGAGAATGGAGAAGACAACTGAGTTTGTGCAGCAAAACAGGGGTATTCTGAGTACCGTTGCTTTCCTGGCCGTCTGTATTGGCCTTGTGTACTTGGCCTACACCTATCTGTATCCCGAGGAGGACCCTACATACACGAAGTTTATGGAGGGCGAGGCAGATGCCCGCAAGCCGATTCATCTGAAGCGCGGTCGTGTGCCTGCCATCTATACCGGCGGTGACTTCACACTGTCCTTCTGGATTTACATCGATGACTGGAACTATCGCGTATCAGCCAGCAAGCTCCTGTTCGCCATCAGCCCCACAACTGTTGCTGCGCACAGTCGCAGCCCGCTCGTGGGTGTACTGACGCCCCTCAAGAATAGTCTCCTGGTGCGCGCGAATACAGTCAGCAGTGGTTCTGTGCCTGCCCCTGGATCGACCGGTACATCCAGCTCTGGTGCCCCCGATATCACCATCGAGAGCAATCTCCAGGCTCTGCTCAACCAGCAGACATCGATGTCGATGTTCGAGAACCCCATTGACACACCCTGCGATGTGAAGGAGGTGCCCCTCCAGCGCTGGGTCAACATCACCGTGGTCAGCAGCGGTCGCGTACTCGATGTCTACATGGACGGCAAGCTCAGCCGCAGTTGTGTGCTCGACAACGTGGTTCATGTGCCCCGCGGCCGTCTCCAGCTCCGCCTCGGCGAGTTCGGTGGTCGCTACTCCTCCATCCAGATGTGGACACAGCAGCTCACGCCCGATGCCATCTACGGTATCTACCAGATGGGCCCTACACAGACACAGCACGATATCTTCACAACGGTCGCAAAGTGGCTGAACATCAACGTCACATTCACCGGTTCCGCACCCGGTGAGGCAATCCCCACAGCAGCGGCCAATGATATGCGTCGTGCTCACAACGAGGCCGCGAGTATTTACGAGTCCGGTGACAAGGATGTTCGCCACCTTATTTCGCGCCTGTAATTGTGTAGTCAAACAATAGAGAATGGAGGCACTGAAGTCGGCGTACAACTACACGCTCGGAACATCGGCTCTCGCACAGCTGGTTCAGGTTGTCTTTCTGGTGCTCATAAGCTATACAGTGCTCGTCGCAGGTAAGAGCTTCATGGATGCGCTCACTACATACGGAGATTCCAGTGTAATGCTGCTACCGGACCTGTATGACGGCAGCCAGGTGATTTACCAGGACCCGAACCAGAAGGGCTCGAACACTATCTATCCCTCGGTGAACGCACCCAGCGGCCTCGAGTTCTCCTACAGCTGCTTCCTGCTGATTAATAAGACGACCTTCCAGGGCACTCAGAGCGGTCTCCGCCATGTGTTCCACAAGGGGTCGCCGGTCTATAAGCCACTCATGAGCCCTGGTGTGTTTGTCCGCAATAACGACAATGCACTGGTTGTCTACATGAATGAGTCCGCACACTGGGACACGTACTGTGAGATTCCGAATATTCCCGTGGGCAAGTTCTTCCACCTGGCAATTGTCGTGCGCAACATGGATGTCGACGTATATATCAACGGCAACGTCGCGCACCGCATGAAGCTCTCTTCTGTGCCCAAGCAGAATTTCGGCGATGTCTACGTGTTCAAGACAGAGACCTTCAGCGATGCCGCGTATGCCCCGGAGTCGCCTTTCCATGTTATGGGCACGGCCACCGGTCTTATCAGTCGTCTGCAGTACAGCGGCTACGCCCTCAACTACGAGCAGATTGACAAGATGATGCGCGCGGGCCCCTCTTCCAAGCTCGTGTCTGCGACACAGAATCTGCCCCCTTACCTGGCAGATGACTGGTGGGTCACTTACTACTCGGCCTAAGCTCCAACAACAGCAAAGTCCCTAGAACACACATTCGCCTATCTAAACCGGAATACAACGGTCTGGATAGAGGAATGCCTGGTGGAGGACAACTACCGCTTGTGGCGTATGGCAATCAGAATGCCTATGTGAACGGGAATCCCGAGATTACGAACTTCTACAAGGTCTTCAAACGCTATACGCACTTCAGTCAGGAACCGATTACGATTCCGATGGACGGCCCCAATGAGCTTGCGATGGATACACCGATTCGCATCCGCGCCAAGATTCCGCGCCATGCCGACCTCATGACCGACCTGTATTTCTTGTTCCGAGTCCCCGAGATGTTCAGCAAGCTGTTTGACAATGCACAGACAATTCCGGCATTCCGCTGGATTCACGCACTCGGTGCACTCATGATTGATAATGTGGCGATTTTCGTTGGTGGAACGAAGATTCAGGAGTTTCCAGGTGAGTGGCTCGTGGCACGGGCCACGATTGACTACCCGCCCGAAAAGTACGCCCGGTGGCGCGAGCTCGTCGGCGATATAGCGGAACTCAATGAGCCAGAGTGGGGTGTCTATGGCAAATCGCCGAACTATCCGTACCAGAAGGGGGAGTATCCGCATGTTGTATCAGACCCCGCCAATCCAACGGCCACCATGGCAGCAAGCACACCCGAACGTACACTCCGTGTCCCTATGCCCTTCTGGTTCACCGAGGGCACGGGTACCGCACTTCCGCTGGTTGCCCTACAGTACCACGACGTCGAGGTGCAGATTACCATGCGCACCATGCGGGAGATGTATCGAGTTATGGATATTGTGACCCAACGTGAACCTGTACGCTGCGGACGCAAGCTGAATATTGATACCGACCTACCTACATCCTATGACCCGACGAACCCCACAGCATATGATAATCTCACTCTCCAGAGCAACTATAGCAGTGATGCCGCATGTAACCTAACCATCAAGAACTTCTATACGGATGTCGGTCAGCCAGTGCCGACGCTAGAGGGCTACAATCTCGAGCCACGCTTGGAGGGTAACTATGTGTATCTGACGGGCAAGGAACAGGTGATATTTGCCCAGCGCGAGCTCCAACACATTGTGCATCAGGTGCAGACATTCCGTTTCCCGAGTATTATTGGGCGTACAAAGCTGGACCTCGATGCACACAACATCATGCATCGCATTGTATTCTACGGTCGTCGGTCCGATGCCATTGAGAGCCGCAATGACTATATCAACCTGAGCAATTGGAAGAGCAAGTGTCAGGCACCGTATCGGCCGCTGTCAGCTGGTGCAACCGTCCCGAATTCCGGCCGCTTTGTGCCGTATACACAGTTTGATATCTTGCGGTCTGCGCGGCTCGTAATCGCCGGTAATGAGGTGTTTGAAGAGAAGGAGGCCAAGTATTTCGAGGTGCAGGCACCGTTCGCAACTACGGAAGGTGGGTCCGGCGGTCGGCGCTACCGACCGGATGAAGTCATGGGCCCGATTTACCAGCTGCCGTTTGCACTCCATGCATCAGACCACCAGCAACCCAGTGGTACACTGAACGCGAGCATGCTGCGCGAGATTCAGCTAGAGGTGAATCCGTGGACCCTCGACCCTGGTAGCAACTACACATATGACTTCACAGTGTTTGTGGAGAGTCTGAATCTGGTGAAATTCCAGAGTGGTATGGGCGGCTTGGCCTATGCGGTGTAAAACCTAAGATACAAGCAAGGAGATGCGTCACACGCGCAAGGCGTCGAAGATGCGAGAGCCGCTTCTGCTGCAGACATTCTGGACAGGAAAGCCATTGTCGCGCCTGGAACGCGCAGCGCTGCAGAGCTATGTCAACTGCGGTTACACGGTGGATATCTATACCTACAATCCGCTGTCTGAGTTCAACATACAGGTGCCCCAGACACCGCACATTCGCGTTCATGATGCTCGCACAATTCTGCCAGAAACAGCCCTGTTCACATATGCGGGGCGAGCCACCGTTGGTGCCCGTGAGGATGCCTACAGTTTCCTGCCATTCTCCGACCTGTTCCGGTTTACGATGCTCTACAAAAACGGAGGGGCCTGGATTGACCTCGATGTGTTCCTGACACGCCCGATTCCAGCTGCCGTTCTCAGGGCGCCATATGTCTTCAGCAGCGAGCGCACGATTCAGAAGGGTGCATACAAGAAGGCGGAGCCCGAGATTGTGGATATGGGCTTCATCAAGGTGCCTGGCCCGCAGAGCCCATTGATGACCTGGATTCTGGCCCATGTTCCCAATCCCCAGGCTCTGGCCGGTCTCAAGACACCGTTCGATTACATGAACGTGTACCGCAAGGGCATCCAGACACTAGGCCTAGAGCGTTTCGTGCTACCGGCGGATGCCTTTCTGCCACTCAACTGGTGGGATGTGAAGGAATCGTTTGCCGCGGGGGCGGGCAAACCCGGTACCTGCTACAATCCGAAGTATGGAACAGCGCCGTTCTGTGTCGACGTGCTCAAGCGCCGTGACGTGTACGGAGTGCACTGGTTCCGTGCCATTCTCCGCAAGAAGGGGCTGCCTTATGAGCGTGCGCAGAATCGAGCCGTGACCGACAATCTGTATGAAGCGATGATTCAACAGATTGAAGCGGATGCGGGGCTCGCACGAAACACCCTCTAAACAATGCCGGCCATGATGGTGTGGTGGCTGGCCATGCACAGAAGCTGTACGACAGCATGATTACAACCGACATAGTATGCGGCACACACTGTTAGGAAAAGGCCGAATGCTAACCATAAAAGATGGGGCGGGAGACGCATGGCGTAGTACAGGCCAATGAGAACAATCGCCAGAATTGCAAGTTGGTCGCACAGAAACGCTGCATCATCGTTGTACTCCCCGTCTGCATGATACCACCAGGAGGTGAATACGAGTGTTAGAAATGCAGCCGCGTAGGCCCACGCACCACGGAGAAGCGCATGAACAGCGTTTGTCACAAACAGGCTCGAGGTGAGCACCAGCAACATCTATTGATGGTCCAGAATAAGAATACGGGGTCCACATGAACAATCTTCATATTGACGGATACGCCTTCTTGCGGAAGTGGCTGTTTCCATACCCACCACTGCTGGTACGGGATATCCGCGAAGGCATGACAGCGGGTAAACAGGAGTTCACTGTGCGTGACACATGTGGGCTAGCGAAACGGGTTCTGCAGATGTTCCCCACACATCGCTATGGCGGCGCTGTATTTCGCCTTACACCGGCCACATGTCAGATGATGGACCCGCACTGCGAGTTCGAGTTGACAAGCAGGCTCGCAGTGACACCAGATGACAAAATACCGCTGACGATGCTGGTTGCACTGGACGATTACGTGGCGGTGGACCTGTGGCCCGGTTCACATCGCGATATCCGAAAGACGCGACAGGAGGACATGCCGCGCATTGAAGAGTATCAGGCGCGACTCTTTTTGTATGAAGGCGATGCCATCGTTATGCGCGGAGACCTGGTGCACGGGGGTGTTCGCGGCAATAATCATAAGCAGTGTGTCCTCATGATATACATCGACCACCCTGATTTTCCACGCGATCGCTTGGACTCATTCGTTTTGTATAGAGAGCCGAACGGCGATATGCGTGCGGCTATGATGCAGAACAAACCGATGTTACGCAACTAGTTCGGTGCGCAGTACCAGAGTATCAGCCCCTTCGTTGTGTGTGATGGTCACATGAAACGAATTGACCGGCGTATCCAGGATGAGGAAGCGTTCGCGAATCTCATGACGACTCTGATAGTGCTCGAGCATGCGCCGGTGCACGGGCGACTCTTGAAAGACATCGGCAATATAGTTGGGGTTACCGATGATGAGTGGTGAAAGTGGGCCGCGTACAGAGTGAACGTAGTTTGGCCCGTATCGTGCGGCAATGTAGTCGATGGGTGATTCCTGTTTTCTAGAAAGAGCACGGGAGGCATCTGCGTAGATGACAGACAAGGCAGGGCCGAATGGGCGTAACATCGTACTGCCGAACATTCGCAACCTGTTGGCGTATCACATTTGCAGAATATAAACGGGTGCAGTCGCTTTGATTAGCAAGATGGAGACAGATGGCTATGTTGTGTTACATGGATGGTGGGCCGATGCTGGTGGAACACTCGCGACGGCCAGCAAGTACCTCGATGCAGACAGTGGCCCGATTTTCAATGATAATCCAACGATGGGTCGCAATGACCGCAAGCGCATTCAGGCGACGGTTCCCAAGGTTGCCGTGCGTGCACTAACCAACACGCTACAAGCTAAATGGCCGAATCACCGTGTAGGCGGTGCCGTTGCCCTGCGCTCTCTCCCTGGCTGTCAGCGACAGGCCGCACACTGTGACTATATTCCTGATGACACATTTTTGGAATCATCGGATGATACGGTACCACTCCTGTTTCTGTTGGCACTTGAGGACGGTACGAAGCTGGATGTCTGGCCAGGCTCACATCGGCTCGTGAGGAATCCACGTGCTTCACGTCGGGTTCCACCCATTCTGCGTCGCACTCTGACACTGAATGCGGGTGATGCTGTTGTCTTTCGCGGGGACCTCGTGCACGCTGGTTCGAGTTATGATACAGCGAACACACGTATCCATGTCTACCTGGACAGCCCCTCTGTTCCACGGGACCCGAATCGCACCTGGATTGTCTATAAGCACGCTGACCCGCTGCTACAGGAGCGCATTGATGAGGTAACAGAATAGGTCTAAATTTCGGTGTCAATCGGTAGAGGATGCAGAACGGTCGTATTAATCTATCGTATCGCACACCGGCGGGATCCGTGCCCGGCCAGCCCAGCGGTGGGTCAGAGGACTTCAATCGCGCTTTCACTTTCCGTCAGGAGACGGCGGCTTCTGAGTCCGAGGATGCTATCCGTGGAAACGTGATGGCGACTCCGCTGAACCAGGCATATTTCAGTCCCGCGAATGTGCAGATTGTGCAGAACAAGATTCGCAAGGCGGTGTTCGACCGCAGTAACGGCGAGTTTGTGATTGATAATCAGTCGGCGGATGAGCTGATGATTGTCATGCGTGCGATGTATCTCCAGTATTGCAAGAACATGCCGACCCGGATTCCCGAGCAGATTGCCGAGCTGAATCAGATGGTCGCGGACTGGTGTGTGCCGAAGGTGTTGGCAGAGTGCTCGATGCACAAGACGTACCTGCATGACATCCAGAACCTGCCTGTCCCGATGCAGTCCCCTGTCTACATGTCTATGAAGGGTACGAAGTCGGCCACCCTGGACCGTTTCTTCTGAGAGAGTAGAACAATGCGTTACACGATATTATCACTGGTGACCCTGTTGTTAGTGCTAATGGTGGCTCAGACTCTATTTTTGAAGGAAGCATTTGCTGCTTCCGATGGTGGGGCCCTGATTCAGCTGGCCGCAAGCCGCCCGGCCTATTACGTGATGGCTGAACCTGTATATTAATACCAATCGCAAGTAGAGTATGGCTACTGTTCCGCCAGAAGTAACTGCATTAATCACTGCAGTTAAGGAATTACAGATTTCAGATGAGGATAAAAAAACTATTATAAGTCCTGCTGGTTTTATGAAGCTAGTTATTGACGGGAAGAAAGCATATAACCCTCTAGTTTTTTGGAAATTTGTGGCAGACGCTCGAACAAAACTTAGAGGACTGCAAAATACTAGAAAAATAACTCTGGGAATTAACACATCTATTAACGCATTGCTCGATAATTTAGTTAGATCCAGTGATGTTATCTCATCATCTAGTAGAATGTCATCAAATACTGGGCGCGAACAACCATCTGCAGTAAGAGTGCCTACTGGGGCCCCTGCACCTGGGGCAGGAGGTAATAATCCTGCTGCAGTGTTATCTGGTAGTAGTCGACCCGTTGAAAGGGCGATTGTAATGCAGTCAGCATCTGGCAGAGGTGGTGGCAGTACTAACCCTACATCAGCAGCAAGTGCAGCGTCTGGTAGCAGCAGACCACCTGTTGAACCAGCAGTTCAAAACAGTATGATGAGAAGAAGGGGCCCTACTATAGCAGCACTTACCCGCACTATGCCTGCAAATAGTACTGGTTCACCACAAGTAGGTGCCCATATGGTTCTTGGTGGCAGAGACTCACGTGCTAGTTCAGTAAATGTTGATGCCATATTAGCTAATATAGAAAGAGAAGGGCATACTGCACCTCAACCATGTGTTGCAACACAAGGACAGATAGATGCAATTGGAAATGCTGTTAATGCAATAGCTAATCTATATGCTGCAGCAAGTGGTCGCCAGTTAGTAATTGAATTTGCTGATACTGCTGCTACTGCTGCTATAGGTGGTCGACATGATAGTTTTAACTTTCAAGGAGGAGGTGCCCGCAAAAGCCGCAGGCACTCCGGCCTTCGCCGGCGCAAAACCCAGCGTCGTAAGTAGAGATGGGATTCTTTGGTGATCTGTTTGCACCAAAAACTACGACACCAGAAACAGTCGAGAGTGTAACAACCGGTATCGCTGCAGTTCAGGATCAGATTAATAAACTCAAGGCTGCGGTTGAAACTCTGAAGAACACATCCGTAGAGAAGACTGAAGTTGTAAACCAAGGCGGCGGTGCGCGTCGTTCAAAGAAGAGCCGTCGTCGCACCCTCAAAAACCGCCGTCGCAGGTAGAGAATGGACCCCGGTATCATGTATATGCGTATGACTAACTTTCTGAATCCTGACCCTAACAGTGTTCCCATGACTCGCGAGATTCACTTCGACCCTCGCGACCCGCGCCAAAAGAATCGCATCCGCGCTATCCGTGAGCGTGCGCGCAACGCTGGTGTTGATTATCATATTGTAAGTGTACCTGGTCGCGGTAACAAGCTCATTCTGCATGGTCCCCGCGGGTATATTATGCGTTCACTGAACGCCCGGTATGCTGGGGCTACGCACCGTCGTCGCTCTTCCTCTGGTCGTCGGTCCAGCACTCGTCGCCGTTCTTAAGCCTTTGCCTTCGTCTTCCTGACCACCTTCTTAATGCCCGTGCCCTTACTCTCCGCCACAGTCTGAGCACGTGCAGCATCCTTTGCCGCCCTGAATGCCGCGTACGCTGCATCGAACACATTCAGGTCCGCCGTCCACAGCTGCTCCGCCGTCTTCGCAGCCAGTGCATCCCGTGCCCCCTGTACAGTAGCCAGCTCTCCCTCGAGCTCCACAACCGCCTTCGCCTTCAGCCGGTCCACGCGCATGCGGAGCAGATACTCAAACGCCTTCAGTGAGTCACCATCCTCTGGTGCTGACAGAGGCGGCAAGTCAAGGCCCTTGAGACCCGCGAGCAGCTCATCGTCCTCTGCATTCGCGACCACCAGCGACCCGTCCACCACTGCGCGGACAAACCGCACACGTGCATCGAGCTCCTTAATCTCCGCATCCAAGCGCGCCAGCTCCGACTCCTTGCGGCTCTCGTACCCCGCCAGACGCTGCATGTAGAACGTCTCCATGATTTCACCCACGGACTCGAAGCGGCGAATGTGTCCGTCCACATCGAACGCCACCATGTTGTTCAGACTCGTGGAGTTCACGAGCTTGAACCGCTTCTCGAACTCCTTGGGGAACGTGCGGGCCTCATGGTAATACTCAGGCTCGAGCTGCACGATGAACTCCACATCCACATCATTGTAGTTCTCCTGATAGTTCTTCACCAGGCGGGGACTCGATGCAGTCTCAGATGCAGCATCTCCCTTCTTTGCCTTGGCCTTCCCGCCCTTCGCGGCCGGCTCACCCGCCAGCAGCTCCTCCAGGAACGCCTTGTAATCCTTCGTCCAGAGACCCACCGGCAGCTCTGTGATGCGAACACGGTGTGTGTCATCATCCAGGAACTCGTAGCAGCCCTTCGTAATAACCTTGCGACCCTCCACGGACACGGTACCGCGGAACCCATCCCACCAGGGCACGAGCTTCGCGGTCGTCAGGTCTGCAATATCGCCAGCCAAGCGTCGACGGAGCGCAGACACAATATCAGCGGGGTTGTGACCGATAATATCCGTCGAGAAGCCCGTACCGATGCCGACCGCCCCGTTCACTAGGAGCAGAGGCAGCACAGGCATGTAATACTCCGGCTCCACCTTCTGACCATCGTCCTCTAGCCAGGAGAGTGCAGGGTCATCGGCCTTATGGATGAGCGCCGCCTGCACCGGCTCCAGAGCCGTGAAGATGTAACGGGGAGAAGCGGCATCCGCACCGCCCTGCAAGCGCGTACCGAACTGACCATTCGGAGCCAGGAGATTGATATTGTTCGACCCCACGAAGTTCTGCGCCATACCGACAATCGCACCTGTCAGCGACGTCTCACCATGATGGTACGCAGCCGTCTCCGAGACATAACCGGCCAACTGCGCCACCTTGATTTCCGACACGAGGTTGCGCTTGCGCGCGGCCCACAGAATCTTGCGCTGGCTCGGCTTGAGGCCGTCCATCACGTGGGGCAGTGAACGGAGATTGTCCGCATTCGAGAAGTGGATGAGCTCATCATTCACGAACCGCGTGTAAGACACCTTGGCACCGCCGGCAGGAACATCAATGACACGGTCGCGGTCATAGGTTGTCAGCCACTCCTTGCGGTCATCCGAGCGCTTCTTGTTGAAGGCGAGGTCGATATGGTCGTTCGACTCCTCATCCCACTGGAAGTCCACTGTGTTCATGGAGGTGAAGTACTCCCGCGCCTCTGCGGCCGTCGAGGTTCCCAAACCCTTGTAATACTTCACGTGCCAACCACGACCACCGTTTGCCTCAGGGGTCAGGAGCCACTTGTCATACTCCGACGCGGAGTAGAAGCAGAGAGTCTTGGCTCCCTTAGTGGCCTTGAGCAACGGCGTCATCAGACAGCAGAGGAAGCCGAGCTGCAGGAGCTCCGGCCACTCCGTGTGAAACAGATTGATGAGCAGGCCCTTGATGTGCGACCCGTCCACATCCTGATCCGTCATGATCATGACGCGACCATAGCGGAGCTGTGACACCGCCGTATACTTCCGCCCATGCTGAAGGCCGAGAATCTTCTTGATGCGCGTGAGCTCCTCGTTATCATTCTTCTTCTCCTCTGACACATCCTTCACGTTCAGCACCTTACCCTTGAGAGGGAAGACACCGAAGCGCTCACGCCCCACGACCTTGAGGCCCGAGATTGCCGTGGAAGCGGCGGAATCTCCCTCCGTCAGAATGAGCGTGCACTCGGCGGACTTGCCCGTACCGGCCCACGTGGCGTCCTCGAGCTTGGGGATACCGCGCACTGATGTGGTCTTGCGACCATCCACCTTCTTCGCCTCACGCGACATCTTCGCATCGAGTACGGCCTGTGCCTCCTCGAGGAGACCCCCCTCCTTGGCCAGGCGCTTGACGAATGCGTCCGACACCTTGAACACGGAACCGAACTTGTTGGCCGCGGTCGTCAGCGTCTCCTTGCTCTGGCTCTCGAACGACGGGTTCACAATCGTCGAGTTCACGAAGAAGGTGAGGGCATCCTTGAGCTGTGCGGGCTTGAGGTCCAGCTTCTTGCCAGGCCCCTCGCAGAAGGCACCGAGCACCGTGCGCGCCACCGCATCCACGTGCTTACCGCCACGGCGAGTGAAGATGCCATTGACGAAGGAGATGTGTCGGTCATCGGGCAGCGCCTCGGCATGGAGATGGCGTGAGAGCACCGCGGCAATCTCCCAACGGTCTCCCGCCTTCTCATAGAAGATGGGCACATCGTCATCTGCGAACAGGCGTGCATACTGCTCGAAGGAGGCCACAGGGATGTGAACCGCTGAACCGCCGACCGCAGAAGCCAGGAACACACGGCACCCGTTCGCTGCTGCGAGTGCGGCGGCATCCACGACACGCGTGCGGAGCACATCGAGCATGTCGGCCGGAATCTCGGAAAATCCAGGGAAGAAGCGCTCCACCTCAGGCGATGCACGAATCTCCGTGAACGGCTTTGCAGCACCGGCACACTTCTTCATCGACGGTTTACCGATGCTGCGCATGTTGTTGGTGAATGTCTGTTCATACAGAAACCGTGTGTCGCAGGTGCGAATCATGAACTCGCGGCTGTAGACATTGGCCAACTTGGCACCGTACCCGTTCTTACCACCCACCACCTTCTCCTCCTCATCATCGTAGTTGGACGATGTCAGGAGATGGCCGAAGATGAGCTCCGGAATCATGACCTTCTCCTCAGGATGCATGGTCACCGGAATGCCATCACCGTCATTCATCACCGCCAGCGTAGTAGGACTGACAGTGACCACAATCTGCGTCACGCGTCGGCTCTTCTCAGGCAGGCCCGCCTGGCGAACCACGTGGTCCAGCGCATTCACGACGAGCTCATCAAAGATTTTGTAGAGGCCAGGATTGTACGTCACCTCCCGCCACTCCATGCGCTTACTCTCTGCATTCCAGACCCAGCGATGCTCCTGGTGCGCCTCGCGTGACCCGATGTACGAGTCAGGGCGGTCCAGGATATGCTCAATGGGAGTCTTCTTCTTGTACTGTGTAGCGTCCATCGTACCTAGGGCAAGGGTGGGGGTCATGGGTGGTCAAATTTGCTGGGCTTTGCGGCCTTTGCTCGGAAACTCTGCACGGAAACTCCGTGCGGCCAAAAGTTGAACCCCCAAACAACACAAACAGCAGTCAGCAACGACGAACAACCATACACCGACGAATCATGTCCATTCTACCGCCCATCGTAAACCGAGGAACTGGTGCCGGTGGCGCTGCCACGAATCTGAGCGGCAAGACCTTTGAGGAGAAGACGAGCAATGAGGCGCGGCTCGCGGCTGCAGGATGGACACGCCATCCCATTCCAGGGTCGAAAGGCAAGTTCAGCTATTTTCTGCAGAGCCCCGATGGAGGGCGCAAGTTCGTGAGTCAGGGCGGGCTCAAGGCGTATGCCGCTGCCTTCTGGTCCAAGGAGCTGTTCCGGTGTCCAGATGAGGCCTACATCATCGAGGCACCGTCGGGCCTCGTACTCAAAATCCTGGAGAAGAAGAACCAGACGGTCAGTGGCAGCGTGGACCAGAAACTCTGTGATGGGGCCTGGTTCAAGGAGGAGTACGCGGAGTGTCTGGGCGACACAGTCACAACGGTTGACTATGCGTTCTGTCTGTCGAAGTTCCTGAAGGAGGAGTACCAATCTGCCGCCAAGAAGTGGGCCGTCATGCGCACCCTTCATCAACGGCATGGGATTCATGTGATGTTCGGCGATGATGCGGACTACTTCAGCCGACTGGATGCCTGGCTCCAGTAAAATTCTCACAGCCGATAGCAGGGAACAATGACAAACGGGAGGCCCATCCATCTTTTTGTTATCAGACACAGCAAGTCCTGCAGCAACTACATGCGGCAATTGGCTGGTACACAGGACCGACGAAACCCGTTAGTGCGTGCGAGTCAGGAACTGTTGGACCCCGCCCTGTCTGCGGTCGGTCGGACCATGGCGGAACACTATAGGCCGACACTCCAGAAGCGTCTGGCAGCGGCTGGGTTCAATGTAGAGGCTGCAACGATTGGATGTTCGGGGCTGCGAAGAGCGCGCGAGACGGCACAGATACTGTTTCCTGGGCACCATGTACAGCATCTACCGCATATCAAAGAGCATGGGAATATTCCCGAGAACACGCCGTCACTGGCCAAACGCTGTCGACCGGATTGGCACGGGTTCCTGCGACATGTCTACAGCATGACAGTCTCGCAGCTCGCAGTTGTTGGTCACGGCTCGTTCTTGAAGAAGGAAATCTGGGCATCTGTGAGCAAGGAACCGCACGAGCGCTTTTGCAACCTGGATGGACTGCTGATAACTGCAATTATTACGGAGGAGGGAGAGCTTCTGAACCCGCATGTGACGGAGTTCAAGTATACACCACCGGCCTACATCAAGCATGCAGCGGACCAGTGTTCACGTGCAGTTGAGCGAAAAATCGCGGCACATAGCAAGATGGCACGTGTCACAAAGAAATGGAAGCGCAGTCGTCGCTATTCGCGCAAACAGTGTGGTGGTAGTCTTAGACAAACCGGCGGCGCCAGCAACCTGAAGGGTGGTCCCCAGCATGGCGGATGCGGGTGCAATAGCGTACATCAGTCAGGAGGCAGCTGCTTGCAGCAACGTAACGCCGATAGCCTTGCGCAAATCGGCGGCGGCGTCAATATGCCTCTCGCCTACTTCCTGGATGGTGCACAGATGAACGGTACATACCCTGAGCCTACGGGCACGGGTCTTGCTGCTACCAGTAATTCCTGGGTGCGCGCACCTCTGTCGCAGACGGGCGGTCGCAGAGGCACTAGAAAGCAGCAGGGTGGCTTCAGTCCCTCCATAATGGGCTCCTTTGTAGCAAATGGTGCTCGTCTGATACCGGCAGCAGGGTACATGGGTTACCGGATGTTTGAGAAGGCTAGCAAGACTCGAAAGGGTCGCCGGGGACACCGGGCAACCCGTCGTGACCGCAAGTGAGGCCGCGCCCAAACTTAAACGCGAACAGCCCCGACAACAGGTAGAATGGACAACTCGCAATACTTGTTCCGAATCCGCACTGTCAAGGCTGCCCCCTTCCGTACTCTTGTTGAGGCAATCAAGGATATCCTGACGGATGCCAACATCGAAATCGACAGCACCGGCATTAAAATCATGTCCATGGACGGCACCCATTCCATCCTGGTGCACCTGCGTCTCCAGGCGGATCGCTTCGACGAGTTCCACTGCCCTCAGAAGCACATCATCGGTGTGAACATGATTAACTTCTTCAAGCTCGTGAAGACGATGTCGAACAGCGAGAGCATCGTGCTCTTCATGAAGAAGTCGGATACCACGAAGCTCGGCATCGAGATTCTGAATGGCGAGAAGCAGATGGTCACGCACTTTTCGCTGAACCTGATTGAGCTCGATGTCAAGCCCATCAATATCCCACCCGTGAAGTTCTCGAGCATCATCACGATGCCCTCGGTCGATTTCCAGAAGATTATCCGCGACATGCACACGCTGGGCGAGGTCGTGGAGATTCGTTCAGCCTCGCAGGAGCTCACGTTCCGTTGCAAGGGTGACTATGCCGAGCAGGAGACGATTTTCACTAAGGGTCAGAATGGTCTCACACAGATTACGAGTGGGTCCGATATCTTCCAGGGCAAGTTCTTCCTCAAGTACCTCGTGCTGTTCACCAAGTGCACGTCGCTGTGCTCTGAAATCAACCTGTACCTGCTGAACGACTACCCTATCATCGTGGAGTACAATGTGGCGGGTCTGGGCGATATCAAGCTGGCTCTGGCTCCGGCTCTGACTGCTGAGGAGAACTCGAACTAAGAATCCAACAAACCAAAAAAGGTGACGGGTACAAAGGCAGTGTGGCCTAAAGGTACGACGCACGACTGACATCATGACGACTCCTCGTTCATTTGCTTCTGCCGCGGCTGCTCCTGCAGTAGCACCGGCCCAACATGCTATTCCCACTGGGTCATGGACTGTGTACTTTCATGAGCCAGAGGATACTTCCTGGACTGCCGAGAGCTACAAGAAGCTCTCTGTGGTAAAGACCTGGGAGTCGATGGGTTCCATCCTCAAGGAGCTCGGGCCTCACAAGACCACGAACGGTCTACTCCGTGTGATGAAGGGCGAGTTCTCACCCCTGTGGGAGAACAAGGCCAATATCCGCGGCGGTTCCTATTGCTTGAAGATTGGTCGGCGGAACGCAATTGAGGTGTTCAACCGTTATCTGGCCGCGGCTGCACTTGGTCAGCTAGCAAAGGACGGCGAGAATGAGATTGTGGGTGTCACGATTAGCCCCAAGAAGGGGACGTGCATCATCAAAATCTGGAACGTGAATGCCAAGAAGTATGGCAAGCCCTCTGACCTCAACATTCTGCATGAAGACGTCAAAGAGGAGGAGATTCTGTACCGGCCGCATACCGAACAGAGGATGTAAACATCCTCTGCACACTCGTTAGCTGGAAGCTAACTCGGAGCAACGCATGTAATGCGTTGCATACTTGACATCATGCATGCATGATGTCTCGGAAAAACGCATGTAGTGCGACACTACTTAATAAAGTCAATCTGGCTCACATCCACCACATCATAATTCGGCAGTGCATGCCCTGTCAAACTATTTATCTCAACCTCTTCGCCGTTGCGCTTTGTAACAGACAGTTTGCCGCTCGGCATCACCCTCTTTTGTTGTGTGAACAGGCGCAGCACCTTCTCAGCGGCGACATCATGGCCTCGGCCGACTCGCAGACTCGAGAAGAACTCCGACATATCCATGCCTTTTTCGTCCACGACAACGAGCCAGGGATATCGTGCAAAACCACCATCATAGCCAACGGGGCGAATGCAGTGTTTATCGGCATCGTAGATGAGAGTAGCAGACTCTTCAAGACCAGGCGACCTATACGTCCAATCCCCGTTCTTCAGGTACAGCATATCGCGCGGCCGGTCGACAGACAGCAGATATTGAAACATGCGTTCCTGTACTGCTACACTGACACCAGATAACCACTCCTGTGCCTTGCTCGCATAATGGGCTACATATAAGAGAACTCCGTTCATTCTGTTTCGGTGTATCCATTATTCTCTAGGTGCGAGCGCATCTCAGCTGGAGGATTGTATACGGGGACTGCACCCTCTTCACCGGTCAGACAGTGATCGCAGCCGCATCCACGGCAGCGGTCGCAACGGGTGCGATTGCATCGGGGCTTCTTCTCTTCGGAACCGGAATCACAGCCACAACGAGGCTTTGGGTTACCGCAACGGTCACAGGGAACCTGTCGGACATTCTGAATGCGCATGCGTGATGCAAAAAGGGCGACGGCAAGGAAGAAACATACAATCAGCACGGGGATGCTCATGAGCACCCAGGCGACAGGCTCGAGGCCACCGAAGCATAGGGCCTGGAAGACACCGGTACCGACGAGGCCAACAAGCAGCCACCATGTGATGGCATGGATGTCACCGACGAAGAGATGATAGATTACACCGGCAACGGAGACCAAAAGAATTGCAGTGGATGGCTGGCAGAGACCGATGTCTAACATTCTATGATGGGCTGGTGTTTTTGGGTTGTTTACTTAGTGGGGGCCAAGAACTTTGGCTTCGTGTAGCCTAACTAAGCCTTCTTACTTTGCGAGAAACCTAGGCTTCCCATTCTCTAGTACACCGACCTCATCACCCACATCATCCTCACCGTCCTCACCACGCACAACTGCATACAGCTTGTTGGTGTTAGTGTCCTTCCAGTAGGTGCGACCACGAATCATGACCTGCTCAACCTCCATACCGGCTTCCTCCTCTTCCTCTTCGACCTCTTCCTCCTCGGGCTCAACAACCTCTTCCTCTTCCTCGACCTCTTCGACCTCTTCTGCCTCTGCAACTACAACCTCCTTCTCCTCAACGAGTGGAGCAACTACAGATGCAGGGGCGGAAGCATCATCGGAGTCCTCCTCCTCCTGCTCTGACTCGTCATCTGCTGGTACCGAGGCAACTTCGGACTCTTCCTCTTCCTCCTCGGCCTTTGTGACAGTAACCAGAGGTGCAGGCGCAGGTGCAGGTGCAGCGAAGGGCAACCTGGACACAGGCGTGAAATCCTCCACGACAAGTGAAGGGTACGGGTTCACATGGCTAATACGGTCCAATGCCGGTGCAGCTGTCGAGAGCTCCTCAAGCAGCCCAGTAATCTGGTCGGCAACAACCTGAGCAACATCGCTGTCACCCTCCTTTGCGGACCATACACGGAGGAGACGCTCCGTGTCAGACTTCACCATGCGCCACCCTGATGCAGAAGCAGGCGACATTACAACCACAATCTCATCAATTCCGGCCTGAAGCAGCTCCGTCCTCCCCGCATCTGGCGAGGAATAGACGCGGCTGATATTATGTACAAGAGTACGGTAGCGTGTTTGTGCAGACATCGTACTTTGCCTGTCAGTCACCGGCAAGCAAGTCAACTTTTGGGCTAACCACGCGGCATCCACTCAAAGTTCATGGAAAGCTCTGGTTCATACCCCAACTGGTGGAGCACTACTGACCCCAAAAAATACTGTGCTGCTTCTGCGTCTTGCATGTCGAGCAGTGGCCGCAGATGCTCTATGAGCTCCTCTGTACCAGCCCGATTGGCCTGACACATCGGCCTCGCTGGGAAGCCGCGCTGCAGCCGTCGCACCAGGCGTCTTAGACGACCTACACACTCACCTGGCCATACATAACTGCACAAATCAAACATTGAATCCTCTACACCTTCGAGCCCTGACACCTGTCCGCTCCATTGTAGCTCAACTCCCGTAGTAAAATACAATGTCTTAGTACGCATTGTATATTACTTTATTTGGTTGTTTTATACCACGATACCCATACAGTACTCCAACGTGGCCTCCTTCTCTGCCACGGGCTTGGTGCGGCGCAGACGCAGACCCTGTGCACCAGGGCGCTGCATACGGTCCATCTCCCACGGGATAAACGTGTTCTTCATCGCCGCATCGTAGAAATCAATCGGCTTCGTATCCATCACCTGAATGATGGAGATCATCGGTGGGGTCATGACATCGATGCGCATACGCTTATCCGTGATAGCCGCACGGAAGTCCGTGATATCCATGGGCCCACCGAACATACGGAGAACCGTGCGTGCCGGTGCAAGGCGCACACCCTCACCACCTCGAGCATACAGGCGGTTCAGCAGAGCATATCGCTCCCACTGCACATGCGAATCCAGGCGCTCACTGAACAGTTGCGCCGCAGCGCACTCTGGGCAGCAGAAGTTACCGTAGACGCGCCAAATTCCCTCCTCAATGCCGGTGGGAATCACGCACGGAGAGCCGTTGAATGTATGACAGCACCAGAAGCATGCGACATTCGTCGACTCGGGTAGCTGCTGGTCACGATTCGCATCCTGGAACCGCACCATGAGCTTCTCGGAGTAATGCAGCGGGAGACTCGGTCTCTCAACCGCCGCTGCCTCCGTCTTCTCAGGTGATGGTGTCTTGGGTGTTGGGATATCAATCGTATGTGGGCCACCGAAGATGGCAATGCTGTCATCTGGATCATATGGGTTCGCGAGGCCATCGCCCTGCAGCTCGGCAGAAGGTGTGGGTGCAAACAAGTCGATTTCGATGTCCGACATCTTAATGGGCATGTGCACAATCAGAGGGCGCTGTTCCGCGCATGACAGCGAACCCTGAATGCCCTCTGGTGTGACGGAGGCAACCACCGGTGGCTTTCGCGCGGCAGTCTTCTTTGCCTTGGGGGTTGGCACCACGGGAGTAGCCACTTCCTCAACAAAAATAGCAGGAACCTGTTCACCGCCAAATGCAGATACAACGGAAGGTGCTTCGCTGGCTACCGTCTTCTTCGCACGCGAGGCGCGTTTCTTGGCTGGCTGTTGTGGCTCCATTACTCAATGAAGTCGGCCATTTGTTTAGGTTGTAGAGGCGTCTATGGTGCTTAAACGAAACAGCCCGCAGTACTAGACAAATGCGTCGCACTCTGTTATTCGCCTTAGCTGCACCAGTGGCCGCGCAGTTCGGCTTCGTGTTTCCATCGGCATCGAAGTTGCCGACACTGTTCCCCACGATACCGAATCTAGCGTCGCCGTTTCCTACACTTGCTATACCTAGTATTCAGATACCTTCGACCATTCCCTCAATCGATGTAACATTCGACCCGCGTACAGCATACCCGAGTATCCCCAAGACAGAACTCCCCAGTATTCCTAAGACGGAATATCCGAGTATCCCGAGAACGGAGCTACCATCTGTACCGATTCTGCCGAGTATTCCAGTCACGGACTATCCCTCTATTCCAGCAGTTGTCACGGCATACCCCAGTATTCCAAAGGTGGAGTACCCCAGTATTCCCATTACAGGATACCCAACTATCCCGGTTATCCCATCCGATTTGGTAACAGAGCTTCCCTCTATACCATCTCAGTTACCCGCACCACCAACCACCGTTATACTACCTGAGACGGCATATCCTTCTGTCCCCACCGTGCTGCCAAACACAGCATTTCCTAGCATCCCTCCACGCCTGATTACGGAATTCCCCACATTACCATCGGAACTCCCACCACTCCCAACCGAGCTGCCTCCTCTCCCATCGGTATCGATTCCTATCAAAATCCCCTATTCTGCCACTCGCAGCCCGTCGCGAACACGCACCGGCACCAAATCCGTTAGTGTAAGCCCATCTTTCTCACGCACCATTACCGCTTCGCCATGCGTAACTCGTACGAGCACCAAGTCTATCACGCCAAGCCCATCCAACTCTCGCACAAACACGCCTTCCAGTACCGTTACTCGCTCCGTTACAAAGTCTATCACAGCGAGTCCTTCCGTGTCTAAATCCATCACGAAATCACCAACAGCAACGCGTTCTGTTACCAAATCTATCACGCCAAGCCCTTCCGTGTCTAAATCCATCACGAAATCACCAACAGTAACGCGTTCTGTTACCAAATCTATCACACCAAGTCCTTCCGTGTCTAAATCCATCACGAAATCACCAACAGTAACGCGTTCCGTTACTAAGACAGGTACGCCCAGCCCATCATTTTCCCGCACAATCACACCAACAAGAACTGCAACCAAGACAGGTGCAACTACGCGCACTCCCTCCAGGACTAGCATGCGCGGCTCAGTCTAAACCCCGCCCATGAAATCCCGCTAAGGGATGAATTCATCACTCTGGACAGAGCAGTACCGACCCAAGCATCTCGCAGAAGTCACCGGTCAGGATACACTCAAGCATTTTCTGCAGCGCCTCGTCGCCGGTGGCATCGCTGCATCACCCCATCTGATTCTCCATGGCCCGCCTGGAACTGGTAAAACAACACTGGCCCTTGCATTCGCTGCCGACATGTATCCAGATGTTCCCCGCCCTGCGGCCACGATGTATCTGAATGCCAGCGACGAGCGCACGATGGAAACCGTCCGCGACCGCATTCGCGAGTTTCTGCGCACCCACTGGATTGGTGTCAGTCGCAAAATCGTCATTTTCGATGAGGTCGAAACCATGACCGAGCCGGCACAGCTTACACTCCGTGCCCTGATGGATTCACCGGTCGCCGCGGGTGCACCGATGCCACTGTTTATCTTTCTGTGCAACACCCTCAGTCGCATCGTACCACTCGTGCGGTCACGTGCCCTGGCACTCTTCTGTGGGCATCTCACCAGCACGCAGATTCGCGGCCTCCTCTCCGATATTCAGACCAAGGAGGGGCGCGACACACCACTACCGACACCACTGGCCTGTCTGCTGAATCGCGGCGACATGCGTTCGTTTCTACAGCGGGCCCAACAGGGCGAGAACCCCAACACCTGGCTCCCCTGGTTTCAGCGCCTGCTGAATGCACCCATCGACCGGTCAAACGTGGTATGGGAGGACGGTCTACAACAGGTACCCGCCTGGATTCTGTTGCGCCATGTGTTGGTCTTCTGTTGTTCACTGGGCATCCCCGCCGCCGCCGGTGCAGCATGGGCACCATGGCTCGAGCTCGTTGTTCGCAGTCGGTCACATCCGAATATCGACGCAGTCATCGAAGGATGGAAGTCCGTAGCCGCCGCTCTGCGACCATAAAAAATGACGGGGTAGCCACCCACCTAAAGCCCACACCAAGACAACCATGCAGATGCAGGCCACTCCCCTTAATATCAGTACCATGACTATTTCTGGACATTTGGGTGCTATCCCGGATCTCAAGAAACTGTACACGAACTGCGCCTTCATTCCTTACTGGTGGGTCGGCGAAGGTGTCATCAAGATTCAGCTCAACGATGAACAGAAGGGCATCTGCACAGAGGACATTCTGCATCACACTTCCAAGCAGAAGAAGCGATTCTTCAATCAATCCACGTTGGTGTTTCGCCTACAGCGCGACACGAACCAGTGGAAAGAGGTTAACATCAAGCTCTTCAAGAACGGCGGGTTTCAAATGACCGGCATCTCCTCGACCGAGATGGCTCGTGCTGCACTGACACGTCTCATCGAGACGAACAAGGGGCGCGATATTTGGCCATCGGACCCGTACATCAAGGACTTTCATGTCTGCATGATGAATTCGGACTTCAGTATCAACAAGGCCATTCGCCGTGACCGCCTGTATCGCGTGCTTGTCGAAGAGTACGGCCTCACGTGCTCATATGAGCCCACGGTATATCAGGGCGTGAACACGAAGTTCTTCTGGAACAAACAGCGCCCTGCTGCTGCCCCTCCCGGTATCTGCGCATGCCCGAACCCGTGCGTGGGTGACGGCGGCGGTTTCGGTGTTGGTCAGTGTAAGAAAATCACCATTTCGCCTTTCCGCACGGGGCGCATCATTATTACGGGAGCAGAGTGCGAAGAGCAGTTGCACGATGCATATAACTTCATCAATTCGGTGTTCAAGCGATACGAGGACCAGGTGCTTCGTGATGAACTTGAAGCAGAGGTTACTCCGACCCCGAAGAAGAAGACGAACACCCCGACAACGAGCGAGGGGATTATCCGACAAAAGATGCGCGCCAGTCCGCGGAATGTGGTCCGCCTTGTTGCGGTCAACTCCGTATAAAACAACCCGGGCCGCATGACAGAATATGAGCTCCGCACCTGCTTCAGCCGCCGCTGCTTCCGCTGATTTCCCTAGTGAGAAGATTTTGATGCACGCTGCCAAGCTCGCCATTGAGCAGGACAAGCCCATTCTGCTCGACTATTTCAAGGATACTCGTGCAGGGTCCGCTTTTCTGGGTCAGGACAAGGAGACTGGCGAGCAGATTCTCGTGAAGAGTCCCGAGGAGTACACGAGCCCTGTGGGTAAGCTCCTTCGTGCCGGCGCGGACATGATTGCCATCACGGAGAACTCCATCTATATCATCAGCAGCGCCACCAAGAAGAAGGAGATTAGCTCTGCGGGTATGTAGTAAACTTGATGACCCGTGTGTTAGCAAATACCCACCGGTACGATGTCGCTACTAGGATGGCTTGGTAAAGAGACAGGTACCGTGAAACAACCTGTGAAGATGGACCCGCGGTCTCTGTCGCCGGTGTTCAAACGACAGACACAACCCGACCGTATAGTGCTAGGAGTTCTGGGAACTCGAAGCAATATGCGTTATGAAGATGTTGAAGCAGATATCCTGGGGCCCACAGCCGAGGCCTGGGGTATTCCCGATGAGCTGGTTATTCCGGCAGAGGGCGACATCTCCTTCATTCTGCAAACATGGGCCAAACAAAAGGATATTCCGGTGCGCCTCGTAGCCTGTAACTGGACGTCGCAGGGGAAACGGGCGGGTATTCTGCGCGACAACCAGATTCAGAGGGAGGCTACGCACATGCTGTTGCTACAGGGACCTCGTTCGAATGCACTGATGCAACTAGCTCAGCGCCTGGAGCGAAAGGGGAGACCGGTGGTCATTAGTGAGAGACCAGGGCAGCCTGTTAAATCTGTTAGCACCATGTAGAAGAATGGCCCGTCACGTGAAAAAGAGTCGTCGTACCCGCCGCCGTCACAGCCACAAGCGTCACAGCCACCGTCGTCGCAGACAGCAGGGCGGCAGCTGTGCAGCTATGCCCCAGATGAACCAGGCGTTCCCCTCCCAGCGCGGTGGCATGGCCCCGATTGCCCAGGGTGACTCCTATCTTTTGGATGCGCCCACCCGCGTCCAGGCAGAGGTTGGTCCCCTGGACAAGTCGTTTGCGGAGCTCCCTAGTGTAATTCCCAAGCAGGGCGGTGGTTACCGTAAGAGCCGTCGCCACCGTAAGGCCAAGAGCCATCGTAAGAGCCGCCGTCACCATAAGGGTCGCCGCACGTACCGCCGTCAGCAGGGCGGTATGATGGACTTCGATGCCGCGTACCGTTATACACCCCAGGGGTATGTCGGTGAGAACAATCAGATTCACACTGAGCAGAATGTGAACCCCATGTTCAAGATTGCTGGTGCTCAGGCTTAAAAACTACGTTTTAAGCGAATACCACACTCCGGTGTGGTTCAGGCTTAAACCCGCATAGGCGTAGCAGCTCCCTCCACAGCTGCCGGCTCAACCCAGTCCGGCCACACAGATTTCAGAGCACGTAGTTGTTCCTCCGACCACGTTCCCTGAACCGCCGACACACGACAGATGAGGCGCAAGTCTCCATGATTGCCCGTGCCACGAACTGGCATACCCCAGCCCGGAATGCGCAGCACCTCTCCATCACGAATGACACCATCCTTCCAAATAATATGCAGAGGGCGACCCGAAGGATGGTCCTCAATATGCCGTTCCCAACCCAACATTGCCTCAACCAGGTCGAGTGTTACCTCGATTGCCAGCTCTGGTCCACGTCGCAACCATTTCTCGGAATCCGTAGTCGCAGCACGAATGACAAGAATCACGTCTCCAGGGGCCTCATACATCGGTGACTCCGAGCACTGACCAGGAAATACCAGGCGGTCGCCCTCCTGCATTCCTGGCTCAACCCGCGCCTGCAGCGTCGATTCACGTTCCACCAAGCGCGACCCATTACAGGCATCGCATTTCGTTTTCGCAATCTGTCCCGTTTGCGAACAGGTATGACACGGCACATGTGTCATAGCAATCATGGGTCCCATCTGTTGGCCCTCCATACGCGAACCGCGACCATTACATGCCTTACACATCTCCACATCCTCACCACCCTTGCCATCACAGCGACTGCACATAACCTGACGCTTCATGTGGAACTCAAACGACTTGCCCTTGTACAAATCAGGCAGGCTGACGCCGATTTCGTGCATCTTGTTGGGGCCACGCGCGGCTTTGGGCTGTTGACCGCCACCACCTGGTCCGCCCCCGCCGAAAAACGGAAAGGGGAATCCGCCAGGCATCCCTGGCCCTCCGCCCGTAAACATGCGCAGAATCTCATTGATATCCGGCACATCCATACCACCAGGGCCAGACCCACCTTCACCAGGAATAGAGCCAGTGGCATCATAGACCGCGCGCTTCTGTGGGTCCATCAGCACTTCGTGGGCCTGCTGAATCGCCTGAAACTCTTCCTTGTCACCACCACGGTCAGGATGCTTGCTGAGCGCGAGCTTGCGGTACGCCTTCTTGATTTCATCAGGTGTTGCCTTCTTAGAGAGGCCGAGGCGCGCATACAAATCCGACTCGGGCATTGTTCTATAACGCATAGAACATATTTAGACCGCAACCTAAACATCCGCCGCCATCCAACGACTAATGGACGCCATCCTCGGGCAAGAAACCACCGTCACCTACCTCAAAGAGCATATCAAGGACCCGCCCCATATTCTGCTATGGGGCCCCACCGGCGTCGGCAAGACGATGCTCGCGAACGCCTGGATTACCACACAGCTGACCGCGCAGGGTGTCACGAGCCCCGTTCATCAGAATACAATGACGCTCCGCCTCTCTTCCGCTGATGACCGCGGTATCGCCGCTATTCGCCAGCGACTCACAGAGTTTGTTCGCCGTGTTCGCCCTGTACCGAATACCACTGCCTGGGTTCTCATCGACGACGCCGACAATCTTCCCGTGGTCACACAACAGGCCCTGCGCCGCATCCTTGAGCTCCATGCCCACCAGACCCGCTTCTGCTTTGTCGCACAGAGCCCCGAACACTTCATCGAGCCCATCCAGAGCCGCTGTGTGATGCTCCAGTGTGGACCAGTGAATCTCCACGAGCATGGTGCGGCGATTCTGGGTCGCGAGCTAACGAACATTCAGTTAGAGCCAGCTGCAATCGACACAATGGCATCTCTGTGTCAGGGCAACGCACGTCAGTTCACCATCATCTGTCATGCCATTCGTGCCTCGTACCCCTCAGGTGCAACAGTTACCGCGGCCGAAATCCAGCTACTCGTAAATGCGCCACCGGTGTCCATTCTTCTGCGCCTGCAGAATGCCATCATTGGCCGCGACCTTCCCACAATCACGGAGTCCGTGTTGGCGCTATGGTCAAAGGGCTACAGTTTCGAGGACTGTATCGCGATGCTTGAGATGGTCACGCGCGTTTACAATCCAGAGATGACGGATGGCCTTCAGTATGTCCTACAGTGCTGTGCAGAGGGGCACATCTATCAGATTCTGAACAAGATGACCACGCTGGACCTCATTGCGGTGCTGTCTGGTCGTGCATCATCAGAGTGTTTGGCAGAGGCGCAAATGTGAGCGGGTACCCAAGGCTGACTCCAGCCAGGTACGATGATACACAAACGGTGGTTCTATTTCATTCTCGGTATCCTCTGTGCGGTTACAGGCGGGCTTCTATTCGCGTTCGAGCAACCGATTGCTGGCACGTGCATAGTCCTGTTGACGGGTGTCACATGCATTGCATTCGTTGTATCTCCCAATGAAGATGCTCTACCAGAAAGACCGGCCTCTACCTTTATTGTAACGAACCCGCAAATGGCTCCCGAAATTATTATCCACCAACCTCAGCAACCATCTATAGAATATAGAATCTAGACATTAGGGAATATGTCGCAATTCATGGTAGTACCGCCGCTGGCAAAGGTTGCAGCGCTCTTTCTGAAGCTTACAGGGAAAGAACTGCATGTTGAGACAACATGGTCCTCGTGGCTCACGTATACTGCAGAGGATTTTGAATGGCTGCGCCCGTATATCAGGCATTGCCATCAAAAAATCTTTATCGAAACGATTAGCGGAGAACAGCCAAATCCTCTGGCTCTTCTCCGTCAACTTCTGCGACCTCATGGTATGCGTGTTGAGCAAAAACACAACACTTGGTCCATTACTGTTGGGTCGCCAATGCCGAAAGCCATCCGCGAAAAGGAGGGCATTCTTTTGGACTGGAGTCTTTAAGGCATCTTAGGACAGCCAATCACATACTGGTCCTGGCACTCCTGAAGCACCGGATTGCATGCACGCCCCTCTCCACGGCAGTCATCCGCCTTGTGACAGTCCTCAAACGCCTCGAACAGCGGTGCGCCAAACAGGACACGCCACAAGAAAGCACCCACTACGACAAACACCACTGCGTGAATCGCAGCGGCCATACGGCGACCACGGCCCAGTGTCACCAGGACACCAGGGCTCAGCACGAAAAAGAGGATCGCAATGAGGAGACCCTGCTTGTACATCTTTCTAAACTTCGCAGACAAAAGTAAATGGAGATACGCCGGTTACTTTTGTTTGTACTCGGTTGCATTGGTTCGAGGGCCGCTCTCACGTACCTCGCCTACATCGCATCGACCAGCACACTTCGCTACATGGGCATTGCGGCGGCACTTGTTGCCATCGGTTTTACCACTATCTATCTGTTTGGCCTTCGCCCCACTGGCCCGGAAGTGTTCGGTGAACGCATCTGGTGGAACGACCTGCGCCCCGTGCATGCAAGCTTGTATGCTCTATTTGCATACGCCGCGTTCACAGGTGAGCGCCGTGCGTGGGCCTTCCTTGCAACAGACACTGCAATCGGCCTAGGTGCATTCCTCCATCATCACTTTGTCTGATACTTCAGTACTCGGCTTACGCCTTGGCCCAAGTTGCCCACAAGAACGGTGAAGCCCGAATCTGCTCCTTTGACATGCGTGTAAACCACAGATGCGTCGGTGAACGGTCGAGCCCGTCACGCCCGTCTGGCAGAGGAACCCAGAGCCCGCCCTCGGTGGAACCCGTAGGCCACTCTGTCTGCTCCAAGAGAGTGTCGAGCTCCAGGCGCCGCCCATATCGGTCACGACTGACTTCTGCTGCTCTGTCCACCTTCGTTACGCCGCTGCAATGACGGTCCCATGCGAACCGCTGAGAGCGACGGGCATCCGCAGAGGACCATGACTGGTCGCCCGCCTCAATGGTGGCACGCAAGTCACGCTCCAGGCCAGCCCACATGGGATGACCGGGCATAGCCGCCCATCCTGCAGACCGCCCCGCTGCTGGTGCACCCTCCTCAGCCGCAGACAGCCCCTCATCGGGGTCCGAACCGAACATCAGCACATCGGCACCGACAATGCGTGCCCGCACCTCTGCACCAGTTGCCAGCGGCAACACCGAACCATCGACCCAGAGCCCGCCGAATGTCTTCAGGAAGACCGCGCGACACCATGGCATCCAGACAGATGGAGGAGACCTGTCTGCCCCCTCGGGAATCGCAACGCCAGCGCCCTCGAGATGACGGAATGCGGCCAAACGGCCGATAACGGGCTCGAACTCGAACTCCGCTGACCATAAGCGCTCGGCCTTCTCTTTACACACCTGGAGGTACGGCTCATTCGGGTCACGCGTCGAGCGCGCAACCCAGTCCAGCCACTGACGTGCATTGACCTGACTGTCATCCACATACCACCAGAGTTTCGGACGTATACTACCGGCATTTGTAAGCCCGTTAATCTGATTGCGCACACCATAGATAGCCCCTATTACGAATACTGCAACTGCAATAAGCCATATCCATGCTGGAATCATTTGCCCCTACTCAGTGCCCGTCTTTTTGACAAACGGTCTTCGGCCAATATCTAAACCTTTTGTCGGATCCCGGTGTAGAATGTCGGACCCATGGGTTGATGAGTGGAACTCAATGACATACACAGAGAAGCTGAACTGGTGGTGGGCGGCCCGCCGCAACTATCAGAGCCAGGAGGATTTCGCGGCGGGGAAGCCGGCTGCAGAGGGTGTAAGCTGCAAGTACGGTATTCCTGGTTTCCTACCGGGTACCCGCACTCCCTATAACAAGCCCGCAACCCCTACCGAGGAGGTCAAGGCTACGGAGGACAGTAATTCTGTAGAGGAGAGCAAAGTCGTAGAGGAGACAAAGGTTACAGAGGATACAAAGCCTGCAGATGAGACAACTACCAAGGAGGAAACCGACTCTACCACAGCAACTGCCATAAGTACAGATGATGAGAAGAAGGCAGGTACAGTGAATCTCATCATTCCACCTGGAACTTCTACAATCAATGTCAACAAGAGTAATAAGAAGAAAAAGAACAAGAATAAGCATTAAACTACCCGTTCGTGACATACAGGCGCCCGCGCATCTGGTCAAACCAGCCTTGCAAGGACTCATCATTCTGTGCCATTCGCAACCGCCGGCGCTGCTCTCTCTCTTTGATAGCAGCCTCTGCAGCCTGGAATCGTGCCGCTTCCGTAGGGTCAACGTTTGACATCTCCTGTTCACGGATGCGCTGTGCATCCTTTATCGACCGTGCTGAACGCTCCGTCACGCGCACATCCGCCACATCCTGGAACATTGTGGCACCCGTTGTATATGCCTGTTTGAGGTCCGTGAACTGTGTATCTGACCCGAAGGCCGCTGTGAAATTGTCTGACATACTACCCAACTCAGTTCCACCTGGCGCCACCAGATACTCGGGTGCCACGTACTTCTGCACAGCAAACTCACCGCGTGAGACCTTTTCACGATATACACTCTCAAAGTTGTCGAGCCCCTTCTTGCCCTTCAGGCGGTCATCGATGTCACCATCCTTGGCTCCTAACCAATCGCCGTACCCCGTGTCACGTTCGGGGTCTGGTAGACGATTCTCCTCAAACAGCTTATTGAACATCGACATATCGAGCTTCTTCGCGGAGAGTGCCACCGGTGGCTTCTCAGGTAACTTCACCTCACCCTTCTGTCGGAATGCTGCGGCTGCCTCTGGTGTTACTGCAGCAGTGAATTTCTCCTCTGCATCTGCGACTACGAAACGAGGCGAGATGCGCTGCATGATTTTGACGACGTATAGATACGCCTTGCGCACGGCATCGAACTCCTCTTTGGAACCGCCCTTGTCAGGGTGAACGCGAATTGCCATGCGCTTGTAAGCTGCCTTCAGGCCATCTGGTGTAATATCGTCGGTCTCCGCAATGCCGAGCAGCTCAAGCGACTGTTCGAATGCATCCTTGGCTTTTGCCGCGGGGCTAACAATCATCTGACTAGAATATGATTGGCGTTGGTGCTGTTGCTGTGCAGGTGCATACAAGTTCGCCCAGCGGCCACCATTGTCATGCTGAATTGTATCGCGCTCAGCAACCTGAATTATGGGGATACCTGCAACTGGACGCACCCGACCCTGTGAGTCGTATGGGAACGGAACCATAGAACCACTCCGGTATGATGACAGCCAGTGCAGCAGAGTTCCGTATAGTCCATATTGGCGCGCGACTGCAACATGCTCCGGGGCTAATAATACTGTATCAAGAACACGTGCTCGGACATCATCGGATTGAATTCCGCAGATCTCTGACCATATACGTGAAGACGAGGCACCCATTGTCAGCCGCATCTATTTTCATTGGTATTTGACTACCGCATACGAGGCCCATACGCCAGCGACAGCATCGCCCCAGAGATAGCTGCCATAGCCAGAAGACCAAACAATGTCTTCGTCTCCATGCCAACATAACCATCCAACTCCATCTGTGTTGGCATCTGCAGAATGCCCTGTGCCCCATGATTTATGTCGCTATCACTTTCCGGCTGGGGAATATTAATACTAGGGTGCCATAGCATGCGCACCGCCCCTATCCGTGACATGAACGCCATGTATGCATCCATATGCAGCTCAATCGGATATGCCTTTTCAAGCATGCGCTGTGCACCCCTACGGTTTATCATGTAGGCATACGAGCCCATGAGCCCCAAACACTGCTGCCAATGTTCCTCACCAGGAATTGGCTTGCAACTGGAGCCATTCGAGAACTCCGTGCGCTGGAACTGGATGATATCCCAGTCTGCCGGTAGCTCCAACGCCTCTAGGCGCGCCTTCAAGTCCGCCGGAACAGGTGAGTCATCCTCAAAAATAATCATCGCTGGTGCCGAAGAGGCTAACAAACGCCGCCAGGCGTCATAATGCGACAAGCTGCAGCCAATCGCACCCGCGGCATCAATCTCATAATGCGAGCGCCGCACACCATAATAGATGTTGTGAGCCGTGAGCACCGATATATCGGGGTGTTGATGCGCCTTCATTTGGAAGCCCTTTGCATCCACGGCAGGCAGTTTCGTTACGGTAAGCCCTGCACCAGTAGCACGTGCCTCGAATGCAGCCCATCGTTCAGGTCGACGCTCCAGTGAAATGCAGACCATCGGTATGCCTTCAAGTCTCATAGCCCCTAAAATGTGTTCACAAACTTCGTGATGATAACCACGTTGATAAACATGGAGACCACGGCCTGTATCACCGTCAAGAATCGTGTACTCTGGCGTGTAAATGCAATGGACTGGTCTGGTGCTGACCCGATGTAGTCACACAAGCTTACATAGATGGACTCCAGGTATGCCTCCTTGGCCGATGTGGCACTGAACCCCTTGAAGTAGCGACCGGGATATGCACGATGCATCGCGAAAAACACAAAGGAGAATGCGCTGATGATGTAGATAATTAGATAAAACACGGACCATACGGGCAGCTTATAGTCGGGATAACCGGCAATATCGAGTGTCAGCTCGTACAGAATGCGACCCATGCCGATGAACCCCGTGATAGCACCGAGGACAGCAAGTGTTGTAAGGATGCGGCCGCGCACTTGTGTGAAAAGGAGAACGCCGGTGATAACCAAAATAGGCAGCGTGGCCGTGAGTGTATAGAACAGCAGTGAGCGGGTGGGCGTGACGGCGGCATCCAGCTTTTTCGATGCTACAGCATCTTGAATTGCAGAAGGGTTTCCAGCATCAGATGACATCTCCTTACTAGCCCATTAGAAATCCATGTCGGCAATACCAGAAGAGACCGCGGCCGCTGTGGCATCCTGCTTCCAGGAGTCAAAGGCCGATGCACCATAGAGCTGCCAGTCTCCAGAAGCGGACTTTCGGAAGAGGAGAGAAGGCAGTGACTTAATGGACTCCTTGAGCGGGTCATCGTCTTCGAGGTCATCGAAGTCCACAATGCTGAAGGTCGCGCCAACTGCTGCGCATGTGGCAACAACATCGGGCTTTAGTTCCTTACAGCGAGTACACCATGCAGCTGAAATGAGTTTGACTTCCATCGTACTGTGGGCCACGATTTGCGGGCATGCCCTCATTTTTGCGCCCATCCCCTCAACACCTCCTCAGGAATCACGGGAATAACCGGTTCGCACTCCCACATCTGTGAGCGCCCCACGTCATACAGGCTCCAGGTGTCAGGCCACCACCATCCATCCGTTTCGAGCGGTACACGCTTTGTTGCAGGCAGGAGACCACGTGCAGAATCTGCTGGGAGAACCGACAGAAGATGCAACCACGATGGGAGATTCGTCGTCCAACGGATTGGTGGTGCGGTCACAACAGGACCCGCCCTATTCTCAAGTAACGCTACGCAATCAGACCACAGTGGCGGCAGATGTTCATCGAACAGCCACCCCTGATCCACCACCCTACCTGAATAGTAATCCCATACCCATGCGACCCCCTCCAGATAGTTCGCGGCAGCCCCTGCATGCCATGACCGATGATAGACATCGGCCCAACCATCCATCAGCTTGTCTCCCTCCAGAATGCGAAGTACAGAGCCCCAACGCGCCGGTTGCATCTGCCATTCCTTTACAGCGGTGTCCGCTGGTTTCTCACCGATGCCCGCCGGCCGATGCTGCATCTTGCGCGCCTCATGACATGCGGCCAGCATATCACCAGCCTCCGTGTTGGCCCACCCCTTTAGAAGCGCTAACATACCGATTCGACTGAGCCGCCCATTTCCGTCAACAATCCTATGCCCAGCAGACCAGACAGTGGCCTTGAGTGCGCCAATCAGTTTTGGAATACCATCATCACGCACTGTGCGTGTCAGTGACCGTGGCAGGAAATCATTGCCCAGTAGCGACATGGCTGCCACGTAATCCCGAACCTCCTCTGCACCTCGAAGCCCGAGTGCAGCCGGCAGCGCAGATACATTCAGAGTACGCCATTCTCCTTCAACGGAACCCTTTGACTCGAACTCCTGTGCCTCGCGAAGCAGACGCACATCCGCATTCGTTTCGGCTCCCAGTAGCATGGCCAACAGAATCAAGTCGGCATCGAGGCCGTAAATCATGCAGGATGTGGGTCGCACACGACGCATAGCGGCCAGTAGCTTATGTTCGCCCTCACCCGGTTCCTCCGTTGTACTCACGGTCACTTGAATACCGGTCGTGGCTGCAAGGCGCTTGCCGGCATCGACCAATACGGGCCCCAACTTGGCCATGAATGCAGAGCCAGGTGTCAGTGCATTCTGGTCCCAGCCAGATGACCTCTCTGCGCATACCGCGGCCCCACCTGCTGTCGCACGAACCGCTGCTTCGGTTGCCGCGAACCACGGTCCCTTGAAACGACGAAGGCGCTGCTGACGACGCTTGGCGGCGCAGACGACACCGTCACAGCTGACATAGGCGCCGACGGTGGGCTTTGCAAGGATAACCAATTCGCCCATATAGTCGGCAATGGCCTTGCAGAAGTCGGCTTCCCATGCTGCCACTGAGGTCGCAGTGGAGGTCGGTGGCATGCGCCGCAGCACGTAGTACATTGCACAGTTGAAATCGAGACACAGCCATTCCGGTCGTGCTCCAACCCCTCGACTGATAAGAGTTGGCGTCCGTCGGCATAGTTGTCTGTAAAAACTTGGGATACCCATTTGCTGTAGTCGCTTACCTAAACACCCCCATATCACCTTTAGCCAGAATGGGTCTCTATGAAGGTGAACGCCCGTGTGGATGTATTGAGTCAACCACGACATTGACAACTCCGCCATCAACCATAGTGGTGAAGTATTGCAAACAGCATGCACCTGTCAAGCCTGCCGAACAAAACAACCTGACCAAGTAGGGAAATGGGTGCTATGAAGGATTACACGGAAGCGGCCATTATGTTCAATCTCCAGATTCTGCCCGAGTCACTCATTTGCGGAATCATTATACTGGCTATCGTCCTCGGCAACCCCGCGATAGCGGCCGTTGCTGCTGGTGCCGCTGGTACACAGCTCCTCACCGGTTCTGTCGGCCGTATCATTATGAACTTCATGCCCGATAGCGCCGTTGTCACATCCTCAAATGACATGTGTCACACCGGCTATGTCGGCAAATCGTGGGCTCGACTTCTTCGTGGAACAGCAGCACCCGAACTGCTGTGGCACCCCAAGGCACCATCCATCTATCTGGCCACACTCGGCTTCTTTGCGGGATACGGATGGGCGGTTCAACAGCTCTACAATGATGAAATCAACGCCGGTGTGCTCAAGAAGCCCATGCTAGCGACATTGGCCAGCTTATCAGCAATTGTCCTCCTTACCGGCATTGCATTCCGCATCATGTCAGGCTGCGATACGGTCATGGGTGCCATTGGAGGAGTTCTGCTAGGTATCGCTATTGGCTATTTTGGCGGTATTGCCCTCGGTTATGCAACAGGGCGCAAGGCCACGAATGTCTGGGGTATTCCCATGTTGAGTGATCGTGTGAATAGCGGGGGTGCACTCTATGTCTGTCCTCCCACCTTGTAAAGGTGGGCAGAACCTCTCAGCTGAGAGGGCCCACAGCATAAAACAGCCAGCCAGAGTAAGGATGCCGTCTATTACAGAGGTGCTCAGTGGTGTACTCCGTTATTTTCCCAACACGATGACGATGACGCTGCTCGTTGCGGGCATCATGCTCGGCAAAATCTCCTGGCTGCTCGTGGGTATCGGCGGTCTCGTTCTGTCCATTATCATCCTCGTACTCCAAGGTTTATTCCAACGCGGCGGTGCTATGTTCGGTCAGATACCCGGCGCAGCGATACTAGAAGCGTGCTCTCTGTTGCCAATTGCCACCGGCAACTACTCACCCGTACCGAGCATGTGGGTATCCCTGACAGTATACTATAGCATCTACATCCTCATGAATGCCATAAATATCTATACTACTACGCCCAACAAAATGAAGAACGAGGCCATCCCTGTCCAGCAGCGCAAGGGTCTCGGTGTCATCAGCATCCTGGCATCCCTGATTCTCCTTATGTTCATGTTGGTTCCTCGCTGGAAGACTACATGCGAGACGAAGACCGGTCTCCTGACAGGTCTTCTACTTGGAACCGGTGCCGCTGTTGCATACTGGTACATACTAGATGCCTGCGGTGCGGACATGTACCCAGATATCCACGGTGTCATGTTGGGCCTCCGTCCTGATTTCTTGAAAACGCATCCCGTGGCTTGTACTGCCCCGTAAAAACTTGACCGTTGGCCTGCCCCTGCACAGCGACCTGTAGATACTATGACATCTCTTGACCAACAGCTAGTAACATTCCGCATTCCACGCGGCTTATGGCGCGATCTGGAAGAAACTGTGATCCAGCAAGACCGACAGTTTCTGTCAGAAGTGGCGCGCCAGCTCGGCCTGCCTGTACAAGAAGTGCTCCGTCGATGCCTCGGCACCGGTGCACCGCAGCCCGTTCCGGTTCTCTGGATGCCGGTCAAAGGGCCGGCCCCATGTGCCTGCCCCTGGTGGGAGCGTCACGGTGATGGGCTCTGGCGACGGTGCCCGCGCCTTCGACTGTCGTCGACACTACCCTGTCAGGTCCACGAGCGCTGCACTCCGTGCCCACTCACGCGCCTGGATTCGGACCCGCATATCCAGGAACTACCGTTCCTGCAACCAATCAAACATAGAGACCGCCTGTACTGGTATGACCCCACAGGAGAACGGCCTCTTTATCGCGAAGATGGCACGGTTGAAACCGAGGGTCGGATTCGGTTTGCCACAAATCCTGAAGGGCAGCGGGTGCCGATTTGGCAGCCCCTGTGAGCAGGACTCACGTTTTTTGTTTGCGCGTAGTCCTTTTCTTTGCTTTCATTGTCTTTCGCGGGCTACCGTTGTACGCTGCCGCTAACGCAGCATCATGCTCGTTCAGAATAATAGACATCCTTTCCTTATCGCGTGCAAGTTCACTCGTGGATGCATTTACAATAGACTTCTCAAAATCAATGATGGTTGCCCGTTTACCATCACATGAGATGAGGATATTTTTCAGTTCCAAATCATTATGCGCAATTTTATGCGCGTGAAGCCAGCGCAGCTGTCGGTGCAGTTGCATCCCAATATCTTTATAGTGTTTACAAGGCAGTGAATTCCATGGGCAACTGGACATTTCCGATGTCACAATGACATAGAAATGTTCGTCTCCATCGGTAGCATCAAACGCATTTAGCAACCGGATACCCCACCAGGAAGGCAGTGACTTGTAGATGCGCGATTCATTTTCAAATGCAGACTTTGGGTCGACCATGTCAGTGAACCCGCGCACCTTCGAGTAGTCAAAGATGAATTTGGCAATGTACGATTTGCTACCCTTACGCAAACGCAGTACATTCGAATGCTTTGTAAACTCAACCGGCTCAATTGTATATCCGGATGATGCATAGCGTTTCTCCAGAATGCGTTGTTGTGCTTCTCGCATCTCTATATAGGTCCGCTACTTAAGAAAAAAGCATGAACAAGACAAGTAATGGACGAAGACAGTAACCATAGCTCTCAGGAACAACAGGATCCCGACTTCTCAGATATCATTATCGATATGAACCAACAAATACCAGCCGGACTCGCCGCACTACTAACATCGGTCCTCGATTCCCCTACATCACTGGCGCCGTCACCGACACCATCCCCAGAGATATCGGCATGGCGCTTTCATTCAGGGCGCGGCCCAAATAACCGTAGAACAGCTGCCCGTGTACCACTTGCACGCCAACGCCGGCACCAAACCGCACAAACCCCAGACACACCACCAACCGAGCCCTTGGCCCCTTTCCTATGGGCCGACCGTATTCTGAGCCCTCCAGCACAAGGCTACATCCGCCCGCTCTCCGACCCCGAAACAGCACCCACGACCATGCTCAGGCTCTGGTGGTCCCGTGACCGCACCCTCACACAGTGGTCCGAAGAAATCAACCGTATCACCGAAGCACGCCCTACGAGTGGCATTGTCCAAGCCGGATATCCCGCCGATTATGAGGAGCAGTGTTGGACCCTGCTAAATCGCATTCAGCGCGAGCGTTGGCTGGCTCGCAAAGTCGTCGCCAAACTCCGTCATCGTATCTGGATGAAGCGCACGCAGTGCAACGTCGACCTCATCGACATGGAGCCCGTACAAGACCGAGATGCCATACATCTCACGGACATTAATCATAAGATGGTGTATCGCTTCCACCGCCGCGACCTGTTTAACAATCTGATGTCAAATATTACATCAGCCGATGAGATGTTGCCCAATCCCCGCCCACCCACAAATCCGTATACCAATGCGCCTCTAACACTCCTACAGACCATTGCTGTTTGTCAGGCACTCATTCAGGACTATGCCAATCGTGGACGATGCCCACCCGTCCTCTTCGCCGCATTTTGTGCGGCAGGCTACAACCTCGATGTGTTTGTCCGGAAGAACTCGTCACTTCTCGCACAGTACGCAATTCAGACATACTTTAAGGATATTACACCGCATAACCTCGATGCTGTCACGGATACGGTACTTCAGTTGCTGACAGAGGCCGGCATCAACTACTCTCCCATTTCAGTACGTCGTTGGATTCGACAGACACCAGTGACGCCGCTGCATCGAGAGTGGCTGGAGATGGCCCGCGATTACACACTGTACATGAATCTCCACATTCAGACCCGCGATACATGGTTCTCCGATACCTACATTCACAACGATGTTCGTCGCCTGTATGGTCGCACTCCCTTGCCAGAGGGCACTTCGTCGCGGATTCGCACTCTGCGCACCATCTTCCACGACACACCTGGGCCCGGTCTGCTACCATTATCCGTACAGACACTGTTGGGTGCACCTCCTAATCTGAATGAGATGACGGATGCAATGACGCTACTTCGACTGGCCATGCTTGGTCCAGACTACGTTCCGCAAAACAGGACTACGAATCAGGATAATGGAAGAGGACCGTCCCCTTGAGGAGGATGCCGATGAAATCATACCCGGCGTATGGATTGGCGGTGCAGAGGTTGCGGCCAACGGTACCTGGCTGCGTCGTAAAGGGATTCGTACCGTGTTCAATTGTACAAAGACGTTGCCGTTTCACCCTAGTGTTCCGAATCAATATCGTATTCCCGTTGATGATAATCTGCAACCCCGCGAAATCAAAAATATGGAGGACTGGGCCCCAGAAATCGCTTTCAAGATTCTCCGCGAGTTCAACCAGGGTAATCCCATGCTCATTCACTGTCACGCTGGTATGCAGCGTTCCACCACATCGTGTGCATTTTTCCTAATGGTGTTGACGGGTCGCCCCCTTATCCAGGTCATGTATCTCATTCAGAGCAAGCGGAAAGTGGCGTTCAGACCCAGTGCAAACTTTGCTCAGGCTCTTCGTGCGTTTGAGGAGCAGGTGCGTCGTCAGATTCTGCCAGTGGTCGCGCCCCAGATGGCTCTCTAGGTACCGCGCCGAACTCTGGACCAGCCGCGGCTACAAGGGCCGGGTCCCGTACATCCCCACAGTCACCATCGCGACCATCTGTCGAGATTTCCACAAAGAGCTCTCGACAGTAGCCGGTACCCTGTTCACCAGGATAGCCCCGTGGATTCACGCAGCCCATGACATTCGCCGCATTCCGATACGTCATTCCGGTATGTGTGTGACCCGCAATCCATACACGCACCGGTGGGCGCATCAGGTCATCGCAGTGCGAGGAGAAGGCAGGATTCAGAGGATGGTCCGCCCAGCGCTCAGAGTTCATGCGCGTCGATGGCAGATGATGGGTGATAACGACTGTTGGTAGCCCCATATCTGCCGAAGAGCTGATTTCGTGAGCGAGCCATGAACGGTCAGTTCGATGCCATGCGGTGGTAATCGCTGGTGTAATCGGCGCCTTGCCATCTTCTGTGATAACATGGTAGTCGTTCATGTGCCGCCCCGCCAGCTCTGCATGAAACGGGTCCGACAGGTCCGTCCAGAGCGTGCACCCGAGGAAGGATACACCATTGTACTCCACACGGTCGCGGTTCATGAAGGTGATGTTGGGAAATGCTTCTGCAACCTTGGCACACATGTCACGACGCATGTCAACCGTGTGTGGAGGGGAATAGGCCCATTTCTTCGCGATGGATTTATTATAGAACTCGTGATTGCCGGCAACAACAAACACGCGCTCCCAATTACTACTGCAGTATGCCATGAAATTGCGGTACTCTGGTAGGTCAGGGCGACCGATGTCACCGGCGAGAGCCAGGACAGGTGCCACGGGCTTGAGGATGGCCTGGAAAGGCCCGCCGCCGAGCTCCAGATGGAGATCAGAGGCATATTGGACACGGAGAGCAGCAGAACGAAGTCGGTTCATCGTAGCTCGGATAGTTGCTTGCAACTAACACCCCATCACTTTTTGCTGCTGCCCAAGACATGCCCCTTTCCTGAGAAGGGCACGAACCCCTTTTTCGCCTGCATAGGAGATGGGAGACCGAACGGGAGTTCCTCTTCCTTTGGAGAGTCAGAAGAACAAGGGGAACCAGAAGACATAGAAAAGGGTGGAGACACATGTGGAATAGGTGTTGGTGCCCGTGCAGCATCGAGCGCCGGTACGAACTCCAGGCTGACATCCGTATCCAGGATGATACCGCCGACCACTGGGCCAGTAGCACCGCGCATCTCAATCACATCAAACGTGCCGCATGCAAGGGGCAATTCCTGTCCCGTCGTGAGTACAGCCCATCCAGGTGCATCACTGGCACCCGATAGTTCCTCAGAGAGAACAACCACAGGGTCCGACATGCCAAGCACATCAGCTTCCTTCCGAGCGCGAAGCACCAGGTGAGTAACATTGTCCAGATGCGGGGCGCTGTTCAGCGACACCCACTCATTGTCACCCTCGAGTTGTTTGAGCATCCATGTGGGCAGACGGCAAGAATCCGCAGGAAGGTGGTCATCTGGCGTCGCAGGGCGCAGGCGCGCATACAGGCGCTCACCAACTTCCACAAACATGGAACCACCGACAACATCGAACTGTGTCCAGACTTCGGCAGGCACCATCACCTGGTCGGAGTTCCGGAACACGCAGTCATCTTCATATGCCAGAGGTTGTAGGTAGGTAGACGTCATCGTATAGGCCAACTGGCCGCTGCTGTCGCAACCCCATCAAGTTTTGCAAAAGCATACACCATTACAGATGCAGAAGAGTAGCCTGTACTATACGCGCACAGGAGATATTGAGCCACTAAATCGCCTGTCGCACGGTCGCCCTTTTTCCGCAAGAGCACAAACATTCGCGAAATAACAATCGCGCAACTGTTGCGTCGGCACCCACACCCAAATATCGTAACATTCTACACCATTAGCCCGAAACACCGGTTTATTGATATGGAAATGTTGGACACAACCGCTAAGATACCCAAGCGCAAACTAATGGACACTCTCAGTACCGTAAAACAGCATATGCAATCGCTCGGTATCATATACATTGACTGGAAGACGGACCAGGTAGGACTTGCCGCAGACGGCACAATCAAGCTCTTTGATTTTGATATGTCGGCTCTCATTGATACTAAAACACGCGCCTGGATATATCCTCCAAGCCCCCTTGCCTGGTCATATCGCCAGGCAGCAGCACGCAACCTCAAAGACCCCCTGGAGATTGATGATTATGCGTTTACCCTCATCTATCCGCCGAAAGGCTTTGTAGAGAAGTAGCGGGCTAAGGGCGTCACCCAACAAGGGCAACAAGGATGCAACGTCAAGATGATATGGCGGTCATGTTTGACCAACTCACAGAACTAACACAACTGCAGCGCGACACAATCAAGGCGCGCTACCGGTTTCTGATGCGCGAATACAGATACAGAAGCCGACTCTATAGTTTCCTGTTCTATCTCCTGCGCATATGTATGACCGTTGGCAGCTTGGTTGTCCCCGCACTACTCAGTCTCAAAGGCAACAACAGCGACAGTGATGCAGCTCTCTATTGGCTGACATGGGCCATCTCCCTTGCGGTAACGACTTCCAATGGTCTTCTGACACTATTCAAGCTCGACAAGCGATTCTTCATGATTCACGCAGTGGCTGAGCGTCTGCGTTCCGAAACGTGGCAATACTTGACACTCGGTGGTCGCTACTCTGGGCACCACGGTGGGCACCGGCCCACGCACACAAACCAGTATGTCTATTTCGTGTCACGCCTTGAGAAAATCCGTATGAAACATGTCGATGATGAATATGTCCGACCGGCAGGTGAGAGTGGGCGCGAACATGGGGTTCAGACAAACGGTGTTGCTGCAACACAGGAAGAAAATCCCGTGCGTGACACGATTGGTGGTACGAATGTCCCAACACCACCTGACCAGACCACATTGTCGCCATCACCACCAACAAATCGTCGCAGAGAATCCACCTCTACAGTAGGGGATGACGCAAACGCGGAAACAATTGACGTGCAGGTGCACGACGAAGGGCGGGCTTCCTTGCCAGCAGCCAGTGCGTCAAGGTAGTGTATTCTGCCATCTGCATCAGCGCTGCCATGGTTCGCCCATGACCGGCGCAGAGCCCGCATATCAACCAGAACGCTACAATGGGTCAAAAATCGTACAGGAGACACACAACTGTTGGTCATATGCATCGAACGTGCTGGATCCTGCACAGCTCACACAATGTGACGGTAAGGGCCCGAGCTGCCAACTTCTATATCATCAACCAGGTGGCACGAAGGGTCGCAGTAAGGAGCTTCGCTATGAGGATGCCCGCAGTTGCAAGACAGTATCTGCGCTCATGCGTGAGGATATTCCGGACCTGAAGCCAACCAACTTCACACGCAGATGCCCACGGGGTTCGAGCAAAATCGCCATGGTCGTGCACCCAGGAGAGGACTATCATTTCTATCGTCAGGACAATGATGGCTGGTGGTCGCACAAGGACGGTGCCAACAAGGTCAAACGCCACGATGCCGAGGACCAGCCCATTTGGAATCCGAAAACAGCCGCGCGGGATTATCGTCCCCGTGGCTCATTCCTGAATTATACAGACTTCTGTGGGTTCTATTGTATGCCCCGTGACCATGAGATTCGGCTTGCACGAGGAGGTTACCGTCGTCGTTCTAAACATCGGCATACAAGAAAGAGAAGATGAATACCGCGGTTTCCAATGCAATTGCAATGCTAGAAAGAAACACAACAACAACACCCATATATTGCATTTATACATTGAGCCGTTGTATATCGATTGTCGTGCGTCGTGCATACAGAGGTGCACCCGTCATCTGGTTCGAGTGGGACAAAACCGACCCCAGTGCGACGTATGCATTTGAGAACTTCACGCGCGGATATTCGCCCTTACAGCCGCATTCATCTGGGCCGCTTTCTGGTCGTATTGTGCTAAGCGATTATTAGGGTCCAGAAGGCTCAGGGCCTTCTTCGCACTAAGGCGTGTACGGGGATTGAAATCCGTGAGCCCCGCGAGTGCACGACGGATAGTGTCCCGGCGACCCCATACCTCTGTCTGCTGGAGCCCCGACCACTTCAGCATGTCATCCCATAGCAGCCACATACAGAGGCCCACGCGCCAACAGTCGATTTTGGAACCGTATGCGCGCACAAACGCGGCACCGTCCCGCATCATGACCGCCTTCGATGTGCGCATCAGCTGGTCCAATGCGCTTTCCATGGGAGCCCGTCCAGGAAACTGGCGCTCCATGACACCGTACTCCGGATTGAGCTCTTTGAGCTGTGCGATACCATCGGCCTGTCGCACACCGTTAATCCACATGCGCCACGCATGAATCTCGGGCGCCTGCATGAAATACTTGGGGCGAAACTGTGTGCTCATGTTCGCATCGGACCATTCCTTCACCTCTGCGATACGGAAAGAGAGCCCGAAGTCAATGAGTCGCGGTACACCCCGTTCATCCACCAGGATATTCCCCATATGGATATCGTTGTGGACGATATCCGCCGATTGCAGAATTATAACTGCTTCGAGAAGATGCATGAACATCTGCTCATAGTGGCGTGCTAGTCGCGGCAAATCCCGTGCCCACTTGAGGATATCTGCCCCCGCGGATGGCATCGCAAGCAGCGACAGCTGTGAAGTATCCTTCAGGATGTGACACTTCGATGCATCGGGGTCCTGAACTGGTGTGGCCGGCTTACATGTGTCGACCGCCGCCGCGAAATACTGACGTGCCATCGGTAGGCCCATTATTATGCGACCGAGCCCCAGCTCCTCTTTGATGTCCTCTGTCGTCAGCTTGCCTACCGCTGGCAGACCGCCGACGGTCTTGAATACAGAACCGCCTGCACATCGTGGTGCGGGTTCAAATGTGCAGCCATAGACACCGGTTCCTAACAAGCGCCCACCGTGTTGCATTCCCTAGTCAGGGTCGCTAATTCGCGCCTGTCCGGCAAACGGCAAAAGGCAGATCGAATAATCATGGTCGCAGGTAGGGGATAATGCATTGGTCAGCATTGTTAGTCATTGCACTGTTAGTTGGTGTCGTGGCTTCTAGCATTGGCGGGCCGGCTATCGAGGGATTCACAGCACCGCGACGTACAGATATCGGTCTCTCGAGTGATGGCTGGGTCGAGGAAGGCGGCTGGACACGGGACGGGCGCTACAAGGAGCAGTTCGTGGATATACAGGGCCTTGGCCCCACGGACTTCTGTCGCGCAGTATCCAAGAAGGGGGACCCAGGGTCTCTGCAAATCGCTTGTGCACTCGGGCGACGCGATGGCATGGATACGATGGAGTATCGGTCGCGCACTGTTAAGGAAGGGCTCCGCATGAGCCGCGATGATTATTGGAAAGCAAATGGCGACGGGAACCGGATGGACTACTGTCGGATTCTGAAGGATGAGGGCACAGGGCACTGGTATTCCTCGTGCCTGGAGGGGGGTCGCACTGGTTTCAAGAAACAGGAATCGCGCGACACGAACCCGCCACCTGCTATCAAGGAACTTCTGGATGCATATCATGGCATCATGACATGGTGGCGTTTTTCAGATGACCGTGAGGACTATGCACAGAACGCGTCTTTTGAGGTGCATGGTACACCGACGTTTCCGGAGTTACTGAACCCTACTGTGAGTCGTGGTCTGCAACTGAATCGCTGGCCCATTGCAGCACAAGAGGCGGGAGAACCTCCGAACCACACTGAGCCACGGGACTACCTCCGCTTTGGTGAGCAAAAGACACTCACGCTCGAGCAGGCCATTCAGCCTCGACAGATGCGCGCGATTGCATTCTGGGTGTACTGGGACTCCTTTGAGAAAGGTGCCACGGTGTTTGAGGCATCGAATGGTCGCAAGAAAGACCGCATCTGGTTGGGCATTCAAGGACCAAGTCGCGATGGCCCAACGCCCACACAGCGTATTGCTGCACCGGCCTCCGAGATACCACCGGCAACCCTTCAGGCGATTGGACAGATGACAGAGCCGGCGCGCCCTCTGCAACAGTTGCATCCCAATCAGCGTCTGCCGGTGAATCAGCACAGCAAGACAGCGACCTACGTGTTCGAAATTTGGGACGAAGAGCAGCGCATCATGCGCCTCGAGTCGCCGATGGGCGCCGCAAAGGTCGGTCAATGGCAGCACGTCGTGGTCACAACCACGGATGATACCGCGTGGTGGCCGGAATGGCAACTCTGGATTGACGGCGACCTTGTCGCCAGTCGTACAGATGGACGCCTGTCACCAGCACTCGAACTCACCCAGAATTTCATTGGGCGTGGCCTGCGTGGCTGCCTCCAGGACTTCCGCATCTATAAAACGCACATGAGCCCCGCGAAAGTGAAGTCGGCTATGTCCTTCTTGAAGGATAAGTTGCACCCCCTACCGTAAAACTTGACGTACCTGTGACCACGCCATGTAGCCAAGTACGATGGCTCTACGCAGACTACAACGTGAATACGCAGAACTTCAGAAGGACCCTCCCGTGGGCTGTACCGCTGGCCCCGTGAGTGACACGGATTTCTTCACCTGGAAGGCAATGATATTCGGCCCCGCGGACTCACCATATCAGGGTGGTGTCTTCCATCTGAACATCTGTTTCCCGTCGGAGTACCCCTTCAAGCCTCCGATTATCACATTCCGCACGAAAATCTACCATCCGAATATCAACGCAGCGGGCGGCATCTGCCTTGATATTCTGAAAGGACAATGGAGCCCTGCGCTCAGCATCTCGAAGGTGCTCCTGAGTATCCTGTCACTGTTGACGGATGCAAATCCGAACGACCCGCTCGTACCAGAGGCCGCAAATCTCTATAAGCAGAACCGCGCCGCATACGATGCGAAGGCAAAGGAGTGGACGCAACTGTATGCTACACAGTAATCTCAGCTATCAAAGTAGGGATGAGCGGCTATGCAAATACTACACCAAAGCCGTATGGTAACTTATCATCGCCATACATTAAAGCAGATAAAGGTGGTGATCTGTATCAATTATATACGAAGCTCTATTTTGGCCCTATAGTGTTTCTATCACCTACAAAGGTACGCATATATGTGCGGTGTCAGAATACTAAAACAAGTATTATTGTATATTACTCAGAATTATATGTTAATTTAATATTAAATACTGTTTCTGGTAATATAATAACAAATAATCACGATAAGTACACTTCGAATGATGATTATGACACAACATTTTCAGGTGAATTCGAAACAACTGAACCAATCAAATCAATTACATGTAATTATGTTCGCGGGTATATTGATGCGACAAGTGCATCATCAAGCCCTGCAATTTCAGGAACCTTTGAATCGACAATACCGGTTATTACACCAACACAGCCATATATTGTCACTGCGAGTTATAAAATGACACATATTTTGCTGCCCCAGAACCCTGTAACAGGTCAGTGGTATCGCATAAAAAGTGGTATTAATGCACGGGTCCATATTCATACACTTGGGGTTCCAGTAGATAATGCGGGGCTTACCGCAACATCATACATCTGTAATCAGCAATATAAGTCAATGCAAAATGCGTCTAATATTACTACACCGTATACCGCCTATGGATTTACGATGGAGGAGCAAGATTCATGTATGGTGATTTTTAATGGCAGTGTTTGGGTTTTGCAGGAGTATCGTAATGGAGGGTTGAATGGTGTTTTTACATCGGTAATTATTCCAATGTTATTAGACCAATACTTATCATGGTCAACATTAAGCCCTTCTTCCGTCGGTATTACACCATTACCATCATCTGATGTCGTTATTACAGACTTATATACAGGTAATAAGATATTTCAGTTACCAAATCCCGCTACATATATTGGAATAAAATATATTCTTGCAAAGACATTGACTAATAATACAACATATACATTATCTGTCATGGCACCTGTTGACGGAGGCGGAAATTATTTACTGGAAGATGGTAATGAAGTTAATTCATTCTTTGATATATTTAATCCAGCCCCTATTGGACAAAAGAAAGGCAATCTTCTTACCTGTAAACTTGTATATGGAAATCAGATATGTCTGACACTTCTCTCTGATGGTACTAAGTGGTGGATAATGAATACATATCTTGGACAGTACACGGCAACTACGAATAATACACCTGCAAATAAAATTGCAAGTACATCTACTCTTTCATGCATTACGAACCCATACTATACTGCTATAACTCTTCCTGCATTGGCAGGTATTTCTAGCAAAGCAACGCCGCAATATAGTAAGCTTCTGCGCACACCAAATAATTTAGGGATCGTTGCATCCTCAACCACAGGTTCATCTATAGCAGGTACAACCGATATAGATATTGTGTTTAACACAGCGTATAAAGATAATACTGCCTTGTCGTTTATTGCATATCAGAATCCATCATCAGGTATAACGGAATACTATATGACTGGTTCTTTCATTGGGTATTAGACAATTTGAACACCGAGCACAAGTGACCCATTAAGTGAAAATGTTCCATTAACGGTAATATTTTGGGCAGAAATATTTTGAAATGAGCCCGTGTTACCATAGACTCCTGCCGCCTGTACGGAACCGTAGAAGTACTTGTCACCGACTGCACCTGATAAGCCTGCTGGACCGGTGGTTCCAGTCTTTAGTGGTGTCGACTCAATGATTTTCCTAATATTTCCATCTGTACCTATAGTCTGTGTATATAAACAGAACTGTCCAGCATCATTTATTGTAGTATAACCTGTTGAAGAAGCGCCGACACATGTGAATGTGGCATATTGTTCAGGAATGTTGCTTTGAACTGTTTTCAATTGAAGTTCTGCAGAATTCGAACTATTATCTGTATTACCATTTGTTATCCGACATCCTCCATTTATAACAAGTGTTCCAGTTGCACCTATTGGGTATGGAGAAATTTTGGGTGTATTCATACCGTTGCCCCCAAGTATATTTGTCCCTGTAATATCGCCAGTCGTTGAAAAGGAACCTGCCTCTGCTCCACCAGTGACATTCAGAGTACCTCCTTGAACAAGCCCAGTAGTCGAAAAGGAACCCGCGGTTGCTCCACCAGTAACATTCAGAGTACCCCCCTGAACGAGCCCAGTGGTCGAAAAGGAACCCGCAGTTGCTCCACCGGTGACATTCAGAGTACCTCCCTGGACGAGTCCAGTGGTCGAAAAGGAACCCGCAGTTGCTCCACCGGTGACGTTCAGTGAACCACCCACCTGCAGAGACTGATTGATATATTTGTCACCAATAGCACCAACGATGCCGGCTGGACCCGTAATACCAGCAATAAGCGGAGTCGACTCAACTTCAACGCGTGTTGTACCGGTTGGTTTGGGATATACTGACATATAGACACGTTCATTATACTGCCCATCGTATATCCAATCAACGGCTCCTGTTCCACCTAAATCACTCTGTAACCGAACTGTTCCTGGGATTATAGTACCAGCATTTTTTGCAGATATAGTACCAACAGCATCCAGAGAAGCGCATTTAATAATTCCTCTTGCTTCTATTGATATATCACCAGTGCCCATTGCAACACATGTATACCCATCATTATTATCAATAACACTTATACTAGAACAGTTAACGCCACCTTCTACATGAGCATTCCCAACAACATAGAGCTCTTGCGATTGAGCCGCAACTGCTGCAGCGCTTTCATCGCCCGCGCGAATCTTTTTACCTGCTATGAAATCACCGGTAATTGAGGATGTATGATTTACATCATTAATCTCCGTAATAATATGAAGCTTATTCACGGTCAAATCATCGAACGACCCCGTTGTACCGACCAACTGACCCACCGTCAGATGATTCACGGAACCTGTGCCACCCGTGAATCCATTCACAACGAGTGAATTAATCGTTGCCGTACCAGTAACATCAAGTGTTGAGGCATCCACCTCTTGGACAGTAACAGTTCTAAATTCCACGTCATCAATGAGAAGTGTATCAATGGTTGCAACTCCACGTACGTTCAACGTTTGCACATTTGCCGTATCCGTTGGTTCCACCACACCATCACTTCCAACTGCTAACACGCCTGCGCTACTGCCAGAGCCATAACGCAAACGGTCCAGCGTTATACTAGAATGACCCCGTGACGACCGGAGGGATGACATAACTCTACTTGTGATATATTATTTGGTTTACAGGTAATATATTGTAAATGCATCCACCTTGCAGTTATTAATTGCTGTAGATGGGTAGCCGCAGAACCAGCAGAATTGCAGCACTTTTGTTTTATCAATCACACCAGAGCCAGCTGAACCTCCAATACCAAACATATCCTTGAGTAGAACCTGATCAGATATAACCTCAGGTGCATTTGGAACAAGAGATGGTCCAGGGCTGGGTTTTTGATCTGGTGAACCTACCCAATTGAATATGCTGCTTGGGTCAATTGATACGGTAATTCTGTTTTGGAATGCATAAAAGATCTCAGTCTCGGTTGCAGAGCTCTGTGTCAAATTAAGCACAAGACGTGCATCCGAATCGTAAGACGATGGCTGACTATATTGGCACCAGAAGTTCATGCTTACATACTTGATTTGGCTGACATTCGTAAGAGCCGCAGGCCAGAAGCCAGGCGTAACCTTCAACACGGGTATATAGACATTGTTTACAGGGGCTCCAGTATAAGGTGTCGCAGTAACATACTGCGCATATGCTGGATCGAATACGTTGAGTGCAATCGGGTTGAGCGGTGCAGTTGGAACATTGAGTGCTGGGCCGACGGGCCCTTCATCGTAATTGTTTGCGTATGAGGCACTAATAGAATAAGTAGTATTAGGAGTTAGCCCTGTAAATGTATATTGCCATGGTGTAGTGATACCAATGGCCAATACAGGCTTACCATTCAAATAGAGAATTGCAGCCTGCCCAGAGCTGCCTGGTGCAACGGATACTGTTATACTTGTTGGTGTAGCTGCACCGACCAGTGTAGGTGCTGCAGGTGCAGATGGAATTGCTGGTTGCACAATTGGATTTACAAGGGCCGTACCCGATATTGCAGTGGAATAAGGCTCATATGCATTATAACCATCGAACCCAATATGCGACGAAAAACGGTAACCAGAGCCAGGGCTACCCCCATCCTTCCATAAGAACTTATAACCAGCAGATGGTGTAAGGGTAACTGTGCCACCAGAAACAGACGCCGACAATGGCATACCGTTCGATGTAAACACGCTATCAAGGGCCAGGACAATTGAATCAAGCGCCAGGCCTGGAGTTATATTTACACCAAATGGAATAGTTACACTGTTTACCATTGTCGGATCACTGGTGGGATATGTTGCAAATAGTACGGCCTGCGGTGTTTGAAACGGCATTATCACGGTTGTCAGAGGCGTATATATTACACACACATGGTGGTCCGATAGTGCCTTTGTAAGTGCATTTAATTGTGCAATTACTACCGGTAGAGCAGCAGCAGCATTTAATTCCATCAAAGGAACATCAGGTACAAGCTGCTTGGCGGCACCAAATACATCCTGCATCTGCCCCGCAACATTTCGCCAATACAAGCTATTGTTTTGTACGAGCATTGCTGTGCTGAGATTGGGGACATCATGACTCACGAGGTCCAGGTAATCGGTTGTCAGTATACCACGGGAAGTACCTGGACCGAGTACCGATGCATTACCGTTGACTTCAAGTGAGTTGCCGATATTGTCTTGATTACCAACAACAAGAGTATCAGTAATCATATTACCTGCGCTATCAACGGTTGCACCTTCTGATACTGCTACGAGTCCAGTCGCATTGCTGATGTATGGAATCCCCCCCTGTGTAGGGTACGTACCATCGGTCCCTTGCAACACGAGTTCGCGTGTCTTCAGGCGCTGCAAATCATCTGTACGTCGAAGATTCGAAGCCATGTTCTACAGAACCCCGTTAAAACTTGAAGCCACTCGTCACCGAACATACGGCCAGTAGGATGAACATCTTCTTTCTTTCCTCGAACCCCAAGACAGCCGCCGAATGGCATTGTGACAAACACGTTGTGAAGATGTTGTTGGAATCTGCACAGCTGCTGTGGACTGCACAACACATTGCTGGTACCGGGACCTTCACTGATGCGCCGACAACCAAAGACGGGAGTCGGCGCGGCTACAAACCGACACACAAAAATCACCCCTGTGCCATCTGGGTTCGCGCCTCTATCGCAAACTACGAGTGGCTATGTGCACTTGCCGCTGCGCTGGCCGATGAGTACCATTATCGCTATCCCGCAGCAGGACCGCATGTATGTGAAGCCCACATTGCCTGGCTCACGAAGAATCCGCCCCGTCTCCCTGAAGGGCCGCTCACATGGCCGGCGCTCGCCATGCCGCCAGAATACAAAATCAGCAAGAGTCCCATGGCCTGCTATCGTGCATTCTATGTCGGTTCGAAAGGTGCACGCGGCCTTCTGACGTATACACGCCGCGAACCGCCGTCATGGGTCCCCGCCTAAAACCCGCAGACCCAGTAAGGACAATGCCGACATCCACTCTTTTGCAGCTCGTGGCCCGTGGCCGCCAGGATGTGTACCTCACAGGTGATCCGCAGTTCACCTTCTTCAAGCACGTATATCGCCGCCATACACCCTTTGCGATTGAATCCATCCCCATTGAATTCGATGGTAACGCGGAGTTCGGTCAGCGCATCAGTTGTTTGATTCCTCGTAAGGCCGACCTGCTTGGCCCCCTATTCCTCGAGGTCGACCTCCCACCTCTGCCCCAGCCCGCCACAGGCCCACCGGCGAATTTTTGGGTGAACGATATCGGTCACGCTATCATCAAGGATGTCAGCATTGAAATCGGTGACAAGGAAATCGACAAGCACACAGGTGAATGGCTGAATATCTGGGGCGAGCTCACAACACCCGCGGGCAAGCGCGATGGCTATTACAACATGGTCGGGCATTGGCCCGATTATCCACCGATTGACGCAGTCGCCACACAGCCTCTGCACCTGTCAATTCCTCTCCGGTTCTGGTTCTGCAACACGATTGGCGCCGCACTCCCGCTCATTGCCCTGCAGGCGCACCCCGTTCGCCTTATCATGCACTTGCGCCCATTCCGCGAACTCTGGTGGACATCAAGCATGGAAAACAATTGTGGTACATGTGTCTCGTGGCCGTTTGACCCTGTTTCACCTTCCCGGATTCAGCTGTTCGGTGACTACTATTTCCTCGAGAAGGAGGAGCGCCAGAAATTCGCAGCGGCCGAGCACGAATATCTCATTGACCAGCTCCAGATTTCGCCACCACAGTCTGTCCCCGCGGGTGCCACACACGCCAACAGCAGCCTGATGTTCAATCACTGCTGTAAGGAGTTTATCTGGGTTGTTCAGCGTGATGCGATGCAGTGTGCGAATGAGTGGTTCAACTATTCATCGGACTACTTCGGGTCGGTGAATGGCAACGACCTCATGTCCTCTGCAATTCTGCGACTCGATGGTTATGACCGTTTCTACAGTCGGAATGCCGCGTATTTCCGCCGTACGCAGCCGTACCAGTACCATACAAATGTGCCGGATAACTTCATCTATCTCTATAGCTTCGCACTGCGCCCCGAAGAGCATCAGCCATCAGGTACGATGAATGCGAGCAAAATCGATGACATCGTGCTCAGCATGCGCTTCCCCGCCGCACTCAGTACCGACCAGCGCTCTATATCAGTCTTCGCCATCAACTACAACGTGTTGCGCATCATCGGTGGCCTGGGCGGCCTCGCCTTTATTGCGTAGGCGACACACTCACAAAATCCACGTAGGCGTCAGAGGAATGGCTAGCACAGACCCATTCATGGACGTTGCAAATGGGAGATATCCGCTGTCGGAAAATACGGGAGCGGCCCGGTATTGGGCGGGCCCAGATAAAGTACCACGACCGGATCGTGAGTACTGGTGGCTTGCTGTCATATCGATTGTGTTTGGCCTGATTGGCGCTGACCATTTCTGGTTACGCAGTCCAAAAACGGGCTTTCTCAAGATGATTACGATGGGCGGTTTCGGCCTCTGGTGGTTGTGGGACGTGGCACAGATTTTGACTGAGAAGGCGCGAATTATGGCGTATGGTATGTCGACGCCGTTTGATTTGACCACTGGTATTGCACAGGGTATGATTACAGACCAGGAGACAAACTACAAATCGAAAGTGAACTATGGTATCTGGGCAATGTCAACAATATTTGGATTCTTAGGATTCGATTCACTGTTCGTATTGAAAAATATGGGTCAGGGTCTCCGTAAGTTGATGGAGGGTGGGCTCGTACTTGCATCACTTGCTATCTTTCTAGGGTTTGCCATTGGTGGCCTGCCTCATTCATTTTTCGGATGGATTGGTGCATTCTTCAAGATTGCATTTGCAGTCACATGTATTACACTCTTTGGTACATCAGTTGGTGTGACATGGACAAAAACCATCACGAAGGCAATGGGTAAACCAGAGAAACTATTGCAAGAGGGCATCGTATTTTCAGACCTGGATGACAAACAGGTGAATGCAACGGTGGAGTCTATGTTGCTTGCAACTGCTGGAAACGGGTTAAATCGAGATGAAAATCTGAAAAAGATAAAAGAACAGATTAAAATGCTGAAATACGGAAGTATTCTAAAGGAAGAGTGCCAGGATATGTTCTCCGTCAAGCATATATCGGAGGCGAAACCAGATAAACTGCCATCATCCGAGATTAATCCCAATGGAACAAATCCAACCGCTGCCATTGCCGCATATGCAGGGGCTCCTCTGACAATAGCTGGAAACAATATAAGAGATACAGCGGTAGCCGCAGTGGAGGTTGTTGGTGCCGCTGCTATCCCTGGTGCCGGTGCAATTAAGACCATAATGAATACAGGTGCCAATCTGATTAAGAAACAAGTTGAAAACCCGGCCGTACAACAGGCATTAACGGAGGGTGTAGTTGGCATGCTACCGGGCTCGATGGGCAAAGTAGTAGGTGCGGTATTGAACCCACAGGCCGCTGCCAAGGACCTTATGGCAAGCGCAACGGATGCCGCCCAGGGCATAGTTGGACAAGCAGCAGGTGAGGCTATTGCAGATGTGAGTGAAGTAGCCAAGAAGGCTCAGGGTGTAACAGAAGCAGTCGGCAGTGTTACATCGGCACTTTCAGGTGCAGTGGACACAAAACGTCAACAGTACGCATCTATTATGAAGACTCTGCGAAGCCTGGTACCGGGCATCAGTGATGCAGAACTCAAGGAATGGGCACCGAAACTATACGAAATTAACCCTAATATGACGAAGGAAGAGATGACACCTATGGTACACAATGTTATGTCTGCGATGGCATGGATGAAAGGTAGTGATGCCGAAGAGAGGAATAAGCTGCAACAGCAGCAATTGAGTCAGATGGCACCGGCGGTCATGGTCGGCGGTGCCCGTGCAGAGCCCCTCAGCCTCGAGGGCAAACTCATGGGTGCAGCCACCATCGCACTCATCGGCGGTGGCGCGGTCAAGTTCATCATTGACAACCTCATGCCCGAGTAAACAACCGACATGAAAGAATTCACTAGTGCACGCGAATTTCTCAAATTCTGGACTAGTGATCCAACCGAGCAGGAGCCAGCATTCATCTGGTTCAGCGCATCTTGGTGTGTGCCCTGTCAGACACTCGCCAAGCATCAAAAAGAACTAGAGGTTGCTGCTGGAAAGATACCCCTGTACTATTGCAATATCTCCAAAGTCGGTGATGACGCTGCTGGATACTGTGGTATCGCCAAGCTTCCCACATTTGCACTTGTGACACCCGGTCGCGTACGCGCGAAGGTAGAGGGTGCCGATGTGAACGCCATCTGCAAGTTTATGTGCGGACATCAGTAAGGGTATGCCACGACGCCATACAGTGATTGTTGGAGCCGGCATTGCCGGCCTTACAATCGCGGAACGTTGCGCCAGTGCAGGCGACCATGTAACCGTCATCGAAAAATACGATTATATCGGTGGGCGTGTTCTTACATCCAAGCGCGGGTATGAAATCGGGGCAGGTCGTGTAGCCGCCTCACATCGACATGTTTGGGCCCTCGTACACAGGTTCGGCCTTCATCACTACCGTATGTCCTCCACCATTCATTGGCGCTCTCTCGCCGACAAACACACAAGCACGAATCCGTTCGATGACCAACTATCACCTATTCTGGCGGCAATAGACCGGCTGCCCCCGCATATCAAGGCTGCTCATACACTCGGTGAGCTTCTGGATAAAACGGCAAGCCCTATCCAGCAACTACAGTTCCCATATCGCGCAGAAGTAGACGTTCTACGGGCGGATTTAGCCATTGCAACCTTCAAACATGAATTTAGCGGTCACGAAGCGTACTATGGTATAACAGAAGGCCTCTCTGCAATTAGTAAAGGCCTGGAGTCTGCGTGCCGTACTGCCGGTGTGCGTTTCCGCATGAATACGGAGGTTGTCGATGTTGCATCCACTACGACTGTGTATATCAAGGGAGGCCGGCCTATCAAGGCAGACCGTGTAGTTCTAGCATTGCATCATACAGCCCTCAGCAAGTTACCCTGCATGAAGAAGGCCCCGTTCCTCAAACATCTCACCATGGCCCCATTGACCCGCATCTATGCACAGTACCCAACGCCTGCATGGTTTGGAACAGAGCGGGTTGTGACTGATTCACCCTTACGCTACATCATCCCAATTAATCCAGAAACTGGCATCATTATGATATCCTACACAGATAATCAGGATACACGAGCCTGGGCTTCTTTAAAAGGCGATGCATTAACAGCTGCCATTCAGCGCGAGGTACGCCGACTGTATCCAGAACGCGAGATACCAGACCCTCTCTGGTGCAAAGCCTATGAGTGGACCGAGGGCTGTACGTACTGGACTCCAGGTCACTATGACCCTGTCTGCGCGTCAAAAGAGGCGATGCAACCATTTCCCGCCACACTACCAAACCTCTACGTGACGGGGGAATCTGTCAGTATGCGTCAGGCCTGGATAGAAGGAGCCCTGGAGCATGCCGATGCGCTGTGGCACACATACCTTAAAGACTAAGCGACTCCGAACCACGAACGGATATCGGCCTGTTTCTTGGTGCCTGGAATGGGAGGGCGCAACATGGGAGGAGTGTATGAGTTTACTGGCTCAGGGACTGGTTCTGGAGTCGGCTTAGGAACGCCAACCTCCTTCTTTACAACAGCAAACATGGAAGGTGATGCGTCATGTTCTATCACATCCGCCGGCGGGAAGGTTCGCGATGTACCGGTTCCCAGCGACCCCGCTACGGCTGCACGGTCCACCCAATTATTGCCCCAGGCCTCAGGCGATGTTCCCGTCTGATGCCCGCGGACATGAACCAGGCTCCATGCTGGGCGCCAGAGTTCCACTAACGGCTTAATCAGGTCCAGATTCAGCAGCGGTTCCCCTGAATCACGCTTCCACCCCTTTCGCCGCCATGCAGGCCCCCACTTCGACGTACACTGAATCGCATACATCGAATCTGTATATACGGTCACGGGTCCACCGCCACCAGATGCCAGCCACCAGCGCAGGGCCTCTAGCAGGGCCATGAGTTCCGCCCTCTGATTGGTTGCAGGGTGTCCATCCAATTTGGCCGAGCACCAGCGCAATGGCTCTCCCACAGCAGCCCCAGGCCAGAACGCCCATGCCCAACCCGCCACCGCACCTCGTTGTCCGTTTCCACGGCATGCCCCATCACAGAATATGGAACCGGGCATTGTATCTAGTGTCTGTCGTTGGTTTGTGTTGCGACCCAACATGCAGCCATCACATTTGCTTATTATCTGCAACAACAGTAAGGAATGAGCGAGTGGCAGCGCGGTAAAACGGTGGACCTTCTCTCTATCTTCATGAATGACCCGGAAGCACGCAAGGACCCACGGATTCGCGCCATCATTAAGCGTCTGCGTGCAGAACATCGTCAAATCGCCCGCGAAAATGCGCAAACCGTTGCCGCGTTAGAACGTATCGGTACCGAAAACTATAGGGAGCGTAATCGACGAACGACGACTATGCGCCGACGGAAAACAACCAGCGGAAGTAATCGTCGGAAAACCCGTAATGCGAACCATTAGGCTCCTGGTCTTTGGGCACACGACGGGATGAGGTATTGGCCTTGTGGATGAATGACACAATAATACCCGCGGGTGGAATCTCAATCGACTCCGCCCAGCGCCCCACCATGAACCCTTCCCCCTCCGCCATCGACACCTCAGGGAATGGCCTGAAACCAGCCCGTGTGAATGCAAGCGTCGCTTCACTGACACGAGTCGCAGGGCTATCCTTCATCGGTGGTGTATTAATCGCAGAGATGTAACGTGGGATATCGTACATGTAGATGGTAGAGCAGTATGCAATCTTGACACCAGGCACAGTGAGCCAAGATGCCCGTGCTGCAACCGAGGACGATGGATAGTGGTCATCATCGTCCATCATCATGAATACCGAGACATCTGCACCGGCTGCCGCGACACCCGCATTGCGCTTGGCACCGATTGTCTGTCCAGGAGGTAGTCCAACATACCGAATCGTCAGAGCCGGCCGCTCTTCACGCAGCTTCGCAACCCGCGACTCCAACCATTGCCCCTCATCGCCATCATCCACAATAATCCACTCCAAATGCGAGACGGGCCACGCCTGTGTGACGATATTCTGCACCATGTTCGGCCACCAGGCAGCGCGATTACGTGTCACGGTAATAACCGCAACCTTCGGTGGCTGTGCACCCTTGGGCATCTGTTTAGGGACACGTGGTGCAATATCTTTGTTCCGCTGTACAAGGCGCATGACACGTGTCCACGCATCTGCCAACTGCTCCTGATTTTGCTTCATGCGCGCCTTCATCTTGACCTGCATCGCAGCGACATCATCGTCACTCATTTCAAACACCGAGTTCACTGCATCGGAAAGGGCTGCAGCGGTGAATCCACGACGCACATCGCGATAATTACCGCGGACCCGTTCTGTTAGTGCAATGCGACCGTGTTCTAGACCCCATGCGTACTCGAATACAGGCAGGCCCGACCAGATAATGGAAGCACCGCAGGCAACAGCCTCTGCCATGGAGAGACCGAACCCCTCTGCTACCGTGGCGACAACGTGACACTTGCAAGCGCGCTGACGCGCCTCCTTTTCTTCACGACTCTTGAAATCTGTCTGCCATTCAATCGGCGCACCTGGAATAGCAAGAGTCTGCGCCTTTTCTGCAAACTTCGGTGAGCACCAGATTTCAAGCGGTGGCCACTCCGGTTGCCACCACGATACAACATCCAGTGCGGCTTCCTCCTTACTTACGGACTCACTGAGCAGGTACAGACAACGGTCCTCCTTGACTTTCCAATCGCCGAACTCCGGTTGCATCAGTGTCATCCACGGGCTCACAACATAGCGCTTGGGGTCCAACTCTGGAAACAATGCAGGCACGTGCCCCGACTTGAAAAAGAAGAGGTCCATGCCACCTGCAGATGGCTTCTCAAGCGCCCAGTCCCAATCGTGTATCTGCCACCATTCAGCATTCACAACTGCCACGTTGCAACGTGCCCAGGGCATTCCCATACGAATAGGAATCTCCATATGAATGTTGATATCCGCAATCACACCATCTGCGGGTTGCCATGTATGCCCGTCAACCACCTCATACTTCCATTCATCGCGGGCATTCATGCGAATCCGCACCTGGCGCAGCATCTTCTGAATAACTTGTACATCCGTCGAAAGCCCGCCCTTCTCGCTCAGCGTAACAAAAATACGAATAAGCATCTTTCTAATCAGTGTGTGAGGAGCCCGTGTTTAAGCCAGCAGACTATCTAGGGTCGCCTTGATTTCTTCCGGTGCGGCAAAGCACTGGACCGCGTGGTAGTAGTACGCAGTCGCAGAGCCGAACCCCTTCTTGCAACTACTGCAATTGCACGAGTCACCCGCTGCTGGAATCCATCCCTCTCCGTGCTTCCGCCCGATGTGAATCAGCAGATTCGCCTTCATCTTACTCACATGGTCGCAGCATGGGCAGGCCCATGACGGCTCCGCCCCGGTTGGATGTGCCTGCATCATGTGTTGTACGAGGCCACTCTTCTGGATGAATTTGGCATCACAGTGTGTGCACGCATGATTGAATGCCCCCGCATGCTTCTTCATGTGGTAGAACATCGTATTCTGCCGCGCCTTGGTTTCTCCGCAAGTTGGGCATACAAATATCCCCTTGTCGTTCTTGATGTAGGTCATCTTCTGTACGTCTGTCATTTCAGCGTCTTTGTGCTACCAGGTCACACTGGTCGACGGGTACCCGTTTCAACTTTTTGAGGGGTACCCCGGCCCGCGCGTTCAGAAGAGAGATGACCGTGGCGAAAATCGTGGCCCAGTGTATAAGATGCCCGAGATGCTCACTGTCGGTTCCAAGGCCCAGGTTTTCCACGGTACTGCCAAGCACACCTCCGGTGGCCTCGAGAAGAAGGACCTCGTCCAGAACAAGCACGGCCGCATCGTCAGCCGTCGCAAGATGATGGCCGGCAAGAAGGCCCTGAAGTTCCTGACCCGCAAGGGCTACAAGGCGCGCAAGGGTACCTTCCGCCTGTTCAAGAAGCACCGCTCTGGCAGTCGCAAGCAGCAGGGCGGCGGCTTCTTCTAAATCAGAAGCAACCATCTCATCTAAAACCGTATAACTCCTACAGAGTTAATGACATTTGAAATTACCCCACGCGTATTATTCGGCCCCGCTGGTGCAACCCACAGGGCCGAATTTATGACCACCATCACACACGTAGTGAACTGTGACTCCAGTTACAGTTCCACGAGCTACGGAGGCCAGGCCAAACACTTCCTCTTCCTCAAATCCTATGATGAGGAGACGTATCCGATTCTGGACACACACTTCGATACGCTGTGTAAGTACATTGACCGTGCTCTCCAGGATCCAGATGCGCGGGTCTACATACACTGCTACATGGGCATCAACCGGTCCGCGGCACTCGCCATTGCGTACGCCTGTCGGCACTACAAGCGACCCGCACGCACACTCATCGACGAAACCCGCCGTGCCACAAATCGGCTCCTACTTACGAATCAGGGGTTCGAGGAGCAGCTGAAGCTGCGGTTCCCTCTATATCCCCCCTACTCATAACCACAAGCGTCGAGATACAATGTATGTAATTGGAACAAACGCTGCAAAGAAGCACCACATTGCACCGAGGATTTCACGGGGATAAATGAGATAGCTCGCCGTGAACGTGCCGACCGATATCGCTGCCATACGCCAGTTCAGACCAGCGGGGAGCCCCATCATGAACAGAGCCGTAAATGCCAGTAGGAATATGATATACATTTCACGACAATACGGCATGCTAATCCAGTTCCAGACCAGGTGGGGATTTTCTGCACGTGGCACCGAACAACGCATGTCACCGATATTGTCATATTGCATGGAATACGGGATAGCCGCGGCCAGATACGCGCCTACAACACCCAGAATCCAGAGACGGTATCGGGGCGGCCCAAATAGCAGAGCGAGGCCACCGAGCACCACTGGCTGCAGGTGACTCAGCCACATGCCGGCATAGGATACTATCTTGTGAGCATCGCCGCAGTCTTGTGTCATCCATAGTAGGTACTCGATGCCCTGCATGAGGGCCACAAAGGCCAGGAAGACGCCGACGAGTTTATCTGCGGTAGTACCCATGCCGAAAAAGATATATGCGGCCCCACCTATACCAATCAGGAAGGTTGTGGCACTGACCTCAGCAGAATAGCACATTCTTTACTTCTTACACTGGAATCTTCTCGAGCACGGTTCCCAGAATCTGAATCTGGCGTGCAATCTGCGATACGGACAACGTGGCCATGGGCTCCGAATCCGCCGGCTTGTACCAGTGCCATACACCATCCGCTACTGTGAGAGCGTATCCCTGTGCAGCCAACTGCGGCAGCAGCGTCTTGAAATCCATCGATTTTGGTGTGGCCTTCCCCGCCCACTCCTGCATGGCCGCTACGATGCCCGCATTGCGCGTTGTAGCGCCGTCAATCACGGGGAAAAACACCTGGTCCGCCGGCTCGCCCACCCAACCACCGCCAGCAAGTCCAGGAGTGCGCAACACAACCGCTGTCACGGTTGGCATGGAACGCACACCCTGCAGAGAGCCAACGAGCTTTGCCGTCAACTGCATATCGGGTCCTACTACGAGAAGAATGGGCCCCGGCATATGCTGGAGAATGCCGAGCAAGCAGGCCCACTCCTTTCCGCCAGGAGAGCGCCATACCTGGGTCCAGCTCGGGTCCGATGCCATTGCTGTTGACAGCGGTGATGCACGCCCCGTTACCAGAATCCGTGTGATATACTGCGATAGCAAGAACTCTGTGGGCAGCCATGCGGTCACCGAATCGGGAGCCTGCCACACAGCCAACAGCTTATTTTGAATGACACCCGTATACTCTTCGAGTCTCACCGTGTCCTTCGACATTACTCTGTCCACCATCGCCAATTTCAGCGCCCCAAACAGAACGCACATGTATGCACTCGCAGCAGTCGCCGTAATCATGTTACTCATGGATGCTGGCTGGCTCACATACCGTGCAGCCTATCATCGCCAAGTGTTCGCGGCACTTCAGGGTTCGCCCCTGCAACTGCGTATCCCCGCCGCTGTCGCAACATATGCACTTATGATTGCGGGTGTCTGGTTTTTTGCCGTGCGCCCTGCTTGCACAGTCTCTGGCGCCGCCGGTCGCGGAGCAGCCATTGGGCTCCTGATGTACGGTGTCTATGACCTCACAAACTACGCAACACTGTCGCGTTATCCGACGGCCTACGCATTGTCGGATATGGCCTGGGGCACATTCCTGTGTGCGGTTGTCGCCGCCGGTGCGTTCACAGCCGCCAAAGAAATCCCCGACCTCAAGTGGGGATAAGTGGAGTGACAAGGGGCTTTTACCTCCTTGGTCTTCGGACGACTTATTCTTGCGGAGGGATTTATATCGGTAAATGGCAGTCAAAACAGGCGGTCAGGTTTTAGAGGTCGCTGTGCGTCACCGTCAGGGTAGGTCCGTGGGTGCACCTGTCAATGCACACAGGACAGATGATGGCGTGCATGTATGACTCTTAAACTGCGAGAATCCCAATGATGTAGGACATAGTTTTGCGGATAGCTCGCTGCGATGTGATGGTGCAAACTGTTGTGTCTCGGCTTGAGCGCAAGGTTGCTTTTCTGAGTGCGTCTCTTCGCGGAGGCAAACTCAAGAATATATGCGACAACTCCCCACCAACAAAAACAAAAAACCCAAAAGAATACGTGCCGGCATAGTATGCCTACACGCGTCCTGTAGTCAGCACCAACACGTAAAAAGCGATGATAGCCAACACCACTGTTGCAGTGTGACACATCTGAAGAAAGTCGTCTCCATCCACCTTCTGAACACATTGAATGTCGTACATTGCACCCTCCTTGTGCTTTGCAATGGCATCTCGTGCCTTATTGAGTGCACGCGTCACACGTGGCACCAGATACGACTTGCGCGTACCAGGGTTACGGCAAATGCTGCGGCGCAGTCGCTTCAGCTCATCATAGATATCAATCACCCCCTCAACACTCGCACCATCGAGTGCAGTTACAAGCTCGTCAAGTCGCGCAAATGTCTGCTCATAGAACCCCATGCTTATGAGAGATAAAGCACCAACTGTTTAAATCGACTCGGTTACACATGTCATTGGCTCATAGTGACCGCCTGTCCATGATAAGCAGCATACATCACCGGATGTCCATGGAAATTCAATCCAGCGTTTATAACGGATAGCCCATACACGTACAGGGCGCTGCCATAGCTGCACTGCAGCACGTATTTCGATTGCACCGCCCCATGTACCCATAGACCGCATTCGTTCAACGTATCTATCCAATGGTAAACCGGATTCAACAAGGGCAGCTGTTCCTGCATCCATGTCATCATACAGGGCCGGATTTGTGGACAAGTAATCGCATATGCGTCCACGAATCGATTCTGAACTCTCGCCGTAAAAATGCGAGAGCGAATTAAATAAGCACGACATTCTGTTATACTACATAGTATTAACATCCAAGGTCAAACACACCCTGCAAGTCCGTGTAACGCCCCGTGCTCAGCTGCGGTATCTGCGGGTACCCGTTCTTCTTCAGGAAAGCGCGCACGTCCCATAACAGGTACTTCGTCTTGATAGCACGCCCATACGAGCGCCATGTATCCAACAGAGCCCATGTGAGAGCACCAGCAGGCCGCTCTGTATTATCCACCGTGTCCGCCGCATACTCCTTATCCATGCATGCGCTCAGGAATACAATATCACCGACTGTCTTTTCATACTTGGCATCCTCGGAATAGGCCAGCATTCCAGACCTAGGTGCCTCCCATCGATACCGCAGATCGACACCGGTCCCGCTATGGCATGCATCCAGGACTACGAAGCACTTGCACCCTGCGGGCAGGCGGGTCGCCAGCGCTGCACGGAGTTCATCATCAGTAATCATCTCAATGCGCCCATCATTGCATGGATAAATGCAGCTGTCCATCCCCGATACCTCGTCACCATTCCTATCTTTCACCTGTCCACCGTGTCCGCTATAATGGAAAAACACATTCTCACCAGGCTTAAGTCCAGAAACAAGCCAGTCAATGCCGGCCATGATGTTTGCCTTGGAGGGTTTCACTGCAGCACTGTCGGTCAGAACGCGGTATTCTGTGATTCCAGGAAAGAATGTGCGGAGTTGCGTCTGGACATTTTGGACATCGTTGATGCACCCGTAGAGCTCATAGGGGGTCCCCACATAGTTGATGCCAATGAGAAGAGCACGGGCAAATCGACCGGTTGACTGCTGCGCTCCAACCTGTTGCTTTTCAAGTCGAGTGACAGTTGCCTGTGCCGATACCACCGCTGCCTCCGCCTGTGCTAACGCTACCTTCGCTGTAACCAGAGCCTGATGAAAAGATGCCATGTTTGGCACAGGGCGCATGAGTGGCCCTCTGCGCGGTGGAGTTGCAGCCGCCTTATCATACGCAGCCTGTGCAGCCGCAACAGCAGCCCGTGCAGCATCTCGGCGCTGAATAGCTACTCCTAGAGCTACTCGTGCCTGGTCTAAGCTCATTATATTATGTACAAACATAATTTAATGAGACAACTATAATTTTCACCGTCGGCATTGAAATGCGCACATCAGGCTCCTCAAGCAGACTTACGTAATCTGTCTGCAGAAACAGGGTTGTCATGTGCCTTCGTGATACTGTACTTCAACCAATATGACTTTGATGTACATGCTTGCTTAATCTAGATAAAGATATCATAACCTATACTATAGAATACTAAATATACGCTTTCATGGACTAATCAATTAGTAAATACCGTATCAGATGTATAGTAATTTAGTTTTGATGCGATAGTTATGACATCTCCTCTTATTTCGTCAACACTGCGTGAGCAACGCAGTGTATCTACAATTATGCGCGCAAGCATTAGCATAGTTTCTGTATCAGCACCCCGCGTTGTGATAGCTGGAGTTCCTATACGAATACCGGATGGATTCAATGCCGATATGTCACCAGGTATTGTATTCTTATTCACAGATATACCAACTTCTTCAAGTGCAGCTTCTGCCTCCTTTCCAGAAATAGCAAATGGGCGCAGGTCAACTAATAGTAGATGATTATCGGTACCACCAGTTATCACCCTCAGTCCATAATCCTGCAATGTTTGTGCTAAAACCCGTGCATTTTCGCGCACTTTACATATATACTCTTTGAATGATGGCTGAGATGCTTCACGAAGGGCAGTTGCAATTGCAGCAATCTGATGATTATGTGGCCCGCCTTGCAGCCCAGGAAACACGGCTTCATCGATTTGCCGTGCAAATGCACGCTTGCAGAAAATCAATCCTGCGCGAGGACCACGCAATGTTTTATGTGTTGTAGTTGTTACAATATCACAGTATGCAAACGGATCGGCCATTTCCTGTGTGGCAACGAACCCGCTGATGTGTGAAATATCCGCCATTAGGAGTGCATCTATCTTTTTAGCAATTTCGCGAAACCGTGCATAATTAAAATCGCGAGAGTATGCCGATGCACCTACAATTAGTAGTTTGGGGCGAAACGCCGCTGCCCGTTGCTCAATATCATCATAATCAATTCGCCCTATTTCAGGGTCCACCTTATACGGCATACTCTCCCAAAATAGCGAAGTGGCACTGACCTTACGCTTGGGTGTCTGAAAGCCATGTGTTAAATGACCACCAGAAGGGAGGTCGAGTCCCATAATCCGGTCATGTGGTTTTAATAGCGCGGTATAGACTGCAAAGTTAGCCGGACTACCACTGTATGGCTGTACATTAACATGCCATTCAGCCGGGTCAAGGCGAAATAACGCCAATGCACGTTCGCGCGCCAGATTCTCCACCTTATCAATCATCTGATTACCGCCGTAATATCGTGCGCCTGGATACCCCTCAGAATATTTATTTGTTAATACAGAACCAAGGCATTCGCGCACTGCTTGACTTGTATAGTTTTCAGATGCAATTAGTTCAATAGAATAACGTTGACGTTCTTCTTCAGCATTAATAATTGCATTTAGCTCCCCATCCGTTTTTACAAGACTATTCGTAAAAGTATACATCAATATTCATACCTGGATATTAATAAATACATGGATAGCCGCAAGGCCTCAAATGAATGGATTATAGGCCCACTGGAGCAGTGCCTGCCGCTCGCGTGAATAGCATGATAGGTCACCACGTCGGCAAAACGCCCGCACGGAACCCGCATGCCGTCTGAACGACCGCCACCGCGCTATTTGCACCGCATCCAACTCCGGAATGCGCCGCCCCATCCAGTATCGACAATACCACTGGAACCATCCGCGTTCATCGGGATTCCGTGTCAGTGATGACAAAATCGCCTCACGTGCAAGGCCCGTGCGTCGCTGGAAGCGACGGGATGGCGCCCACCCGTTCTCACGCCAAACTGACAGAGGCTGCCGCGACTTCACCCCAAAGAAGTTACAGCGTTCTACATCTGGCCCCTCAGGCGACAGTCGGTCATGTAGGAGTGCACCCAGAAACCATTCCGCTGGAAATTCGGTCACACAGTCATTCAGATACTTGCCCTCGAATACACCGAGCATCAGCATCTCGGCAGGTGACAGCTCCGGCTCGAAGCCAGCTGCCATATTCGTACCAGGGTCCTCTGCCAGCACATACGAATATCCGGTTTGCAGTGCCATACCGGTTGCCCCCATAACGCGGTCTCCCTTCTTGAATGTATCGAGAGACCGACCATGTGCCTGTAAAGTTGACCAGAGTTCCGCTTGTGTTCGTACCCGTACCATGCCTCCACCTACTAATGACACCGATATCCAAGCCTTTATGGCCTGGCTCCCACCAAAAGACCGCTTGATTCACGAACTGGCTGCCAAGATGCTCAAGACCCGTTACACGCCACACCGGTCGAATGCTTGGTTGGCATTCCAGAAAGAAGCGAAGAAATGAGGCCCATTGTATGCGTGAACTTGCTTGGGCCATGTGCCTTTTTGACCCAGGTGCGCACATCGCAGTTCGTGTTCAGTGCGAGAATCTCTGGTACCGTGAACCACCCGTACTCAGAGTGTTCGCGTGCGGTCAATCGAATTGGTGCCTGCCCATCTCGCACAACTCCAATCCAATAGGGGCGCTTGCCGAAGCGCAATGCATCCCCCATGATATCATAGTCGAGGCCGCAGCGCAGCCCCGTCTCCTCCTGCGTTTCCCGGACAGCCGTGCGCAGGGGTGAATTGCGGTCACAGATCTCAGGGTGCCCCTTGGAAAAGCTCCATACCCCGGATTCAGTACCGCGCAATAGCAGAAAACGGGGCTCGCACCCCGTTAACTGCACGAGAATAACCCCGGCCCCTACATAGTTCGTCGCCTCGGTCATAGTCATTCTGTTCATTTGTCGTCGTCGTTGTTCTTAAACGTTACCGCCACCCTCACCGGCTGCCACCAGCACTTCAACTTTTTGATACCCCAACACACAAACACCTGTATAGAGTAGAACATGGAACCCGAACCATTGACAGCAGGCGGTAAGCCCCGATGCATCGGTCGTGTATGCGGCCCCCCTATAAAGGCCTTGTACCCTGGTGCAAAGGACCGTTTCCCAGAGGATCAGTGTAAGCGTGCATGTGCGGAGGGTTCTTCTCAATGCGAGACCTGTCTTGCCAATGAGGCCTTGTATATGGCCGGTACAAATACAAAGAAGAGGTATCATGGTGTTATCGGCGGACCCATCACGCCCTACAGCCACATTATTGGTTCGGAGTGGAATCTGACTACCCGTGAGAAGAATGCGGCGAAGGCTGCCAAGGCGGCCGCTGCGGATGAGAAGAAGGCAACCACGATGGCTGTGAAGATATTCGCAGAGGCGGAGTCTGCCGCTGCGGCTGTTGCCAAGGCTGCGACCAAGGAGCGCAAGGAGGCGGAGGCTGCCGCCAAGGCCGCTGCTACGGAGGCCAAGCGTGAGGCTGCAGAGCTGAAGAAGCGCGAGGCCGAGGAGCGTCGTGCCACCGCTGTCGCCGCGCGTACAGAGAAGGCCGCTGCTGCTGCAGCGGCTGCTGCAAAGGAGACCGAGCGCCGCATGGGTGCATTCGGTGATCAGCTGTCTGGTCGCCTGGGCTGGGCGCAGATTGGTCACCGTCCTTTCCTGCCTACGGCACTCCTCCCTTACTCTAGCTCGAACGGTACGAAGGGCTACCAGGCTCGCCCTGGTTCGGCTCGCCGCACCTCGAGTGCTCGTCGCTCTTCGGCGCGTCGCTCGAACGCCGCCAAGGCCATCCAGCGCGCCTTCCGCACTCGCAAGGCCGGTCGCAATGCCCGTGGCAGGTTCACATCTTCTGCTCCTGGTCGCCGCTCCTCCTCGCAGCGTCGCTCGAACGCCGCCAAGGCCATCCAGCGCGCCTTCCGCACCCGCAAGGCTACAGCACCTTCCATGCCCATCATTGCGGCTGCACCAAAGAGCTCGAGCTCCTCTGCGGCCAGCAATCTGGGTGGTAACATGTTCGGGCTAGAGAACATGAATGCAAACGGAAACGGGGCGTTGCCTGAGCTGGATTAAAGGATTCTCTCCATTATTAGATTAATGCTTACTCGTCTGTTTCGGACATCTGCACGCGCAAAGCTCCCTAAGGAAGTCATGCAGGAGTTTCGAGGTGTCTGCCTGAGTACAGATTCAAACGAAGTAGACGAGTATTTTCGCTTACACATTGAACCGTATCCGTGTCTACGTGTGCAGGTTATCAATGACACACTGAATATGGTGTTACGGTCCGAGATGCCGGAACCCGGTCTTCTCCCATGGTTTGCACATACACAGTCGCAGTTCCTCTCGTACGATGAGCTCTTCTTCACATACAAATGTCTACTGATGCGACGCGAATACCAGCGTGCAGCCATGGTACTCAATACATTCCCCCAAGTCGCGGCCCTTGCAGATGAGCGTCCGCCGTATGCACACCTGGCTTGAAGGGCCCCGGTCCCAGCAAAAATCCCCGCGTTCAGTAGAACAGGATGAAGCTCAATATCGGTGGTCTTCTGCGTCGTTCCGTGAAGCGCGGTGCTAACATCGCTCGCCGTGTTGGCAAGGGTACCCGTCGTGTTGTCCGCCGTGGTACCAACACCATCGGTCTGACCAAGAGACGCCGTGCCTCTGGTCGCCGCACCCGTCGTGCTGGCCGTCGTTAAAGTTGAGGCTCGGTCAACCCGGTGCCAATCAACAACCAACGATGTTCGCCACGACCAAGATATTCGGAGGAGGACTCCTCCAGCCATTCACACGCATTGGTGGGCGCATGTTAATGCCACCACCACTGTTTGCACTTGCCCAAGTCGATGCATCCTTTCATGCCCGGCCTCGCAAAGCCAAGACTGCTTACATTCTCACCACAGCGGATGGTTCCGCCATCTACAAACACACCGCACCCGTCACGGCTGTCTCCCCAACGGAAGCAGAGTGGGCAGCGGTTGCTGCGGGTCTCCAGGCTGCTCTTGAAAAGGGAGAGTTCTCCATCGGTATTGAGAACGATTGTTTGTCGGTCATTCACAGCCTCATCACGCCCGACATGAAACCGCGTCAGGAGTATGCCCGGTACTATCGCGCCAAAATCGCAGGTCTCTCTGCCCAGAGCGCATGGACCGGCGTGCGCTGGATTCCCCGCGAACGCAATGAAGCAGACCTTCTCATGCGCTAACACCCCTCATCACTCCATTTTGGCCTCAAAAGTTGAAGGCCGGCACATACCAAGCAGCAGCCAGGTAACGACGAAGAAGACAGAATGAAGCTCTTGATTGTAGAATCTCCCGCAAAGTGCAAGAAGATTCAGGGGTTCCTGGGTTCCGGTTGGCGCGTACAGGCCACGATGGGGCACATCCGCGCTCTCAAGGAGGATCTCGAGGCCATTGGGTTCCGGACTACCTGGACACCGACCTATGAATCCATCTCCACAAAACGCGATGCCATCGCGAATCTCCGTAAGGCGGCTTCAGGTGCAGAGGTCTATCTTGGCTCAGACGATGACCGTGAAGGAGAGGCGATTGCCTGGCACACCTGTAACATCCTGGGCCTCGACCCTGCAACAACGCCCCGTGTGGTCTTCCATGAGATTACAGAGTCGGCATTGAAGGCTGCTGTAGCGAATCCAACGCGCATCGACATGAATAAATTCAACGCCCAACAGGCGCGCACCATGCTCGACATGCTGATTGGTTTTACTCTCAGCCCTTGTCTGTGGCGCGGTGTTGGATTCAGGGCCGGCTTATCTGCAGGTCGCTGTCAGACACCGGCACTCCGTATTATCTATGATAGAGATCGAGAAATTGAGGCCCATAGTGCATCGAATAGTTGGCGTATCTCGGCCATCTCTGAGGACTGTATCGAGGATAGTACTCTGACCTGGACCGCAACTGGCGACAACTTTCCATCCGAGGCAGCGGCCAACGATGTGCTGAAGCAGTTGGTCGGTGAGCCACGCAGCCTAACTGTTACCGGTCGCCAAGAGCGCGTGGCTGTCTCGAAACCACCGGCTCCCTTCATCACCTCTTCACTCCAGCAGGAGGCATCCAGTCGCCTTGGTATGAAGCCGAAGGACACCATGCGTGCCGCACAGGCTCTGTACGAGGGAGGTCACATCACCTACATGCGTACAGATAATGCGGTGTTGAGTCAGGAGGCGATTGAGGCCGCGTCGGCCGTTGTGCGCGAGCGCTTCGGCGAGGAGTTCTTGGCATCGGCCACCACAGCAGCAGAGGCTCCCAAGAAGAAGGTGACGAAGAAGAAGGCAGCGACAACTGACAAACCCGACGTGCAAGCCCAAGCTGCTCACGAAGCGTCTGGTAAACCAGGCGCTACTGCAAGCGTTCTGCAACAGAACGCTCACGAAGGTATCCGCCCTACCCACATGGAGGTCACCGAACTCCCTGATGCTACCGCGGCCGAGCGCCGCCTCTACGAACTCATCTGGCGCCGTACACTCCAAAGTGTCATGGCCCCTGAGCAGCGCGATGTGGTGAAGCTTACAGCCGTTCCAACAGTCAAGCCTTCCTTGCTAACAATGGTCACCGAATGGGAGCAGACCCGCTTCGCCGGCTGGCGTGCCCTCGACAATGAAAAAAAGAGCCCCGAAGAGCTGGAGACCGAAGCCGCCATCTTCGAGGCCCGTGCCGACCTCGGCGAGAACACCCTCCTGGACTGGCAGACCTTCACTGCCATGGAGCATCGGTCAGCACCCCCCAGTCGCTACACGGAGGCCTCCTTGATTCGCGAGCTGGAATCGCGTGGTATCGGTCGCCCTTCCACATATGCTGCATTGGTGGAGACGGTGTTGGACCGCGAATATGTGGAGAAGGCCACTACAAAGGCGGAGCCGGTGAAGCTCGGTGTCATCACTCTGACTGCCGGTCAGAAGGTGCCGAAGGCGAGCACCCGTACGGAGAAGATGGGCGGAGAAAAGGACAAGCTACGAGCCACGGCACTCGGCCGCACCGTCATGGAGTGGCTGCTGAGCAACTTCGGTGATATGCTTGAGTACGATTTCACCGCGGCCATGGAATCCCAGTTGGATGAGGTGGCAAAGGGCTCCCGTCAATGGAAGACAGTTCTCACTGATACCTGGGCACGGTATGAGGCACGGTACGACCAGGTGATGACGGCTCCCAAGGCATCAGAAGGAGGGAGTGGCCCGAATTCACCCACCAGGTCTGCGAACAAGGCCGAGTTCGGCGATGGCTACAAGATGGTGGTCTCCAAGAAGGGGCCACTCTTCGTACTGGAGCGCGAGGGTGAGAAAACCCGCTTTGCATCCGTGCCCGCCAACATCTCTCTACAGACTGCCACGCGCCAGGATGCGGAGGCCGCGTTCGCATCTGCAACCAAGGCAACGGAGGGCGAGGAGCTCGGCACTCTCGATGGCCAGGCCGTTGTCCGTCGCAAGGGTCCCTATGGGCATTATGCTGTATGGGGTACCCACCGTGTTAATTGCACAGAGGCTGATACCCTCGACACGATATCAGCGCGGCTCCAGCAGAAGGCAGCCCCGCCTGCAGAAGGTGCGGTGGACCACCAGGTCGGTGAGTACAAAATCAAACGCGGCCCCTACGGCCTCTACATGTTCAAGGTCACGGCACCTGGAGCCAAAACAAAGCCGACATTCGTGAGCATTCCTGACACGACCCCGTGGCACACTCTAACACCAGAGGGCGCCGCCGCACTCTACAAGCATTGTCTGACTGCTAAGAAAGAGGCAACGGCTGCTAAGAAAATGGCCCCAAGAAGTAAGAAAGGTGAGTAGAATGGAGGCCGCTATAATCCGTGATTGTAAGGCGCTGATAGAACACAGCTCATTACAAGCACTCCAAACCTTTTTTGAAGAAGTCCAGAATGAAGAAGATGCGCATCTGGTGGATTGGCCCTATGTCTGGCAAAAGACCTACGTACATGCCTGTCTGAAGAAGAAGCAGGATATGGCAGCCTGGTTTGAAGAACGTTTCAAAGAGCTCGACCCGATTCAGGCGATTGCCTATCGCCACACACTGAACTATGGGCGTCATATCTTGAAGAAATAAAATGAGTTACGGGCCGCGCACCACGATTGTCGAGTATGGCGACAGTTTTTTGAATCCGCTGACGACTTCATAGCCAGCAGCCTCAGCCAGTGACATCCACTCCATCATACGATGCCATGTTACGTGTGAGCCGCAGGGGAGAACCAACAGTTGCGTGCACCCACATTCATCGCGACGCAATGGGTCATCGGCATCTGTGTCACGTGGTGCGCCCTTGGTAGGCATGGCTGCCATAGGACGGTCAACACCCCACACTTCGATGGTCTCCTGACAACCGGGTTTGAAGATAACATGACGACGGATTTGGTACAAAGGCATTCTCCTTCTCTACATTCATCATCCAAAAACAGATTCGGAGGAATAATAGATGCGGAGAGCCCCATCATCCGATGCGTGCGCGGCATACAAATCCGATACCAGCGTACTCGTAGTTGGCAACGTATTTCCCACGAACAAGAACAGCGCCTTTTCCGGCGTCAGTTTCATGCGCTGACGCACAATGAAGATGAGTTGGCCCACTGTCAGCGAAGATGGGACCAGAAACTTCTTCTTTTCAAGGTCCGGTAGGTCCGCGGAAGTTCCCCGTGCCTTGAGGACGAACACCGGAATCCGCCCAGGGTAACGGTCTTTGATATTCTGCAGCTCCGCTGGGCTTATGCGCGGATTTGCCATTACGTATCCTTATTGGGTACGCAGTTTAGGTTGCCGCCTAAATCAACGTACAGGACAGGGAGTAATGCGCATACTTGTCCCTGCTGTATGTAGCGCAGTGGGAACAACCGTTGGGATAGCGACATATGTCACGATTGCGGAGGCCGGAAATGCAACAGCGACCATCGCTGGTACGGGTACTACTCTGCTTAGCCTCCTACTCGGAAAGGGGGCAGAGTGGATAGCCGGTCCAGGCACGGGCCAGGTTGTACAGGTTATCACACATGAAGCCGGTCATTCATACTTTGTTCCACTGCTGCGACGTAGTTCACAGTGGACAGCAACCGGAGTCGCCGCACTCACAGGTGGTGCTGCCACACTGCTATCCGCAGCACTCTGGCATGGCGGTCAGTTCATCGTCGATTATCTGAAAACGAACCAGGCTGCTCCGGTGCCGGTGAACTATGAGGCAAAGGAACCCACCGTTGCCACGGGCGATGAATTCGTATTGTTGGATGTCCAGCCATCACCAAATAAAACCACTACGGCAGTAGGATGGGTCTACAGTGCTCTCGATTCTCCTATGCAACAGAACCAGGAACCAAGCGCATAGAGTCGCGTCTGCCCACGCAAAATAAAACCAAGCTGACTGATATCTATATGTTTCTACTTCGTCGCCGCCAGCAGCAGAAGCAGCAGCAGAACCAGAAGGAGGATATCAGTCATCTTGTTGGTAAATCGAGAGCTAATGCTGTCCAGGTGCTCCGTGGGAAGAATGTTCAGTACGTGGCCCTCAAGGCCGGTGAGCAGCCTCCTGCATCGGTCGCATCCGTCTATATTGTCTGCTATGACAGCGTGACGGACCTGGTCACCAGCGCTGCTTAACTGAAGTACGGCCGCGGGGCACCGCCCAAAGGCCCACGTGCTGCTCCTGTACCAACACCAGGAGGTGAGAACGGTTTCTCATAGCGCATTGTATCCTGCCGCGTCGGATTGTTTAGCCAACGACCCGACATAGCAGACGCCACCGCATCCGCCGCCGCACGACAGCCCGAACCATCGGGGCGCACAATCGTAGCAATCGGGTTTGCCGCGTTCTGAGGGCCAATCGGCACATTCGTGGGCGTTGGGGGCGCAACGGTATTCTGATACAAGGGTGCATCCGCCGCCAACACGGCCTGACAGTTTGTCAGAGGCTGGTCCAGGCGACGCAGCTGACTCTCGACATCAATCTGGTACACGCTGCCTGGACCACCAGGGCTGAAGGCGAACTGCGGGTGCTCCTGCTCAGCAATGACCATTGGAATAGAGTCAACTGCCTCTGCCGGCCATGCCGTTGCATAGTTCAGACACCCCGCATATAGAGGGGCGGCTGTCTGTGGCACGCCACGGGGCAACACTGCATCGGGAAATGTGTGGCGCCGTGCAATCGCAGTGGGTTCCACCGTGTTACCGAGGCAGCCGTACTGTGTCTTATACCAGGAAGCAGTATCGGGGGCCGGTACCAGGTTGTCAACTCCTGTGCGTGTATACGGCGCATCGGTCGATGGCAACACCATATTGGGTCCATTGTAGGAGCCTGCACTGTTCATCTACAGAGAACGCCGATTTCAATCAGAATCACTGTCCTCGCTGCGACCAATGGCCAACGACGATGTGGGGTTAGGGCTCTCGTGGATTTCTGTTATGCGCAGAGTCATATGCCAATCACATGTCGCTGCATCAGGTCCAGCCAGCACATTTCCATGCCGGTCCACCCATTCAAAGTTCAGTCGCTCGAGGCGCCCCAGCACCGGTTTGAACACCTTCGGCGATTCGATGAAGGTCTGTGCGTAACAGCCGAAGGGCGCCAGCAGCAGCTTGCCGAAATAGTGTGCGACCTGCCCCGTGGACTCCTGTGCATATGCGGTATTCTCCAGGCTCGTATGGTCAATCGTGTTCATGTGTTCGGTGTCATTCAGTCGCAGATAGATGTAATCCGTAAACAGGCGGGGGAAGAATGACGCGGTGTACGAAGCAGCGCCAGTGAGATTTACTGGTAAACCACCGAACCCAAGAATCCAGCCGAGCCCCCATTCTGTTACAGCGCCCACGCGCGCGTTGTCGGCAAACCACATATTAAGCGTTGCACCGGCAGTGGTGCATTTGATGGTGAACCGCCCCGTTGTTTGCTCATATACGATGGTGATATTTGCAATCCCCGCTGTTGTAAATGCAGCCGCCAGAGCAGTTGCCATTTGTTGTGCATTGTATGTGCCGTCGGGTACGGTTACTGTCGTTTTGGCACCCGCAATTACAGATACAATCATCTGATTATTACCCTGTGCTGCTGACACGGTATAGAGACCAGACAGCAGTTTCACCTGTACGATATCGATGCGCTCCACATTCTTGTAGACACGGGGTAGCTTGAGCCGCATCTGTGTGGGTAGTGGATAGGCCCGTTGGTCGCGATCCAGGCTATCCACCATGAGTACAGAGGTGACCCGCTTCTCTTCGAACTTGAGCTTGGTGTTATACATACCGAGTCCATTATCCGGACGCCCAGGGCCCGTAGCAGCAGGGGCACGACGCCCACCGTTGGAAGACTGTAGAGCGCGCCACCGGTCCATTGCTGCGGCACGCTCCAGTGCATTTGTGTTTGTCAGAATACCACCGGTTGGTCGCGATGCCTCGAACTCGTCTATATCGGATGTTGCCTCATCACTAACATCGGTCTCCTCTGAGTCATACGGTTTATAAACAGGGGGCGGCTGCTGCTTGCTCATCTACCTGACGAGCACGATTCTCCTTTAGTTCACGGGCCGCGCACCCAAATAGAAAGCCAAGGACAGATGAGTGACGCCACTGTTCTTGGATTTTGTTCGGACAACGTGATTAGTCCTCTTCTTCTGACATCGACGGTCCAATGTGCTGCAGGATGCGCCCCGTGTTGCACATCGACCACGATAACGGCGAGTTCTGTGACGCGCTCCACCACCATGACTCTGGACCCGACGAGCGTACAGCAAACCCCCAATGAGCCGGCAGGCCAATACACCAACCCGGCTTCACAGTGACCTCTACGAATTGCACACGGCCAATCCACGGTGCCTCTGCTACAGTGAGGGCCCATGGGTCTATGGTATCTGGGTTCTCTCCCTGTACATCGGGCAGGTAGCGCCGATACCGACTATGCACGAGCCAGAGTGTCAGCGGTGCACCGTGTGAGCAGCCGACCCATTTGCGCTCTGCGCGGACCCATTCAAGCCCTGATACCTCTCCTTCCTTGAGGATTCCCACGGTTGCGTCATGCATACCGGGAAGCCACCACCATGCACGGCTCTCATCAAGGTCAGCAAGGCCGGTTACAAGACCCATTTCTTCTGCGAGGCCGCGCCCATTCAGTAGTGTCGGGCGACCTCCACTTTCGCTTTTTTCAGAGAGCCATTGACCAACACCCATCTCTGCACCACTGTCGGTCACTACGGTCCACGTAGACTTATCGGCTACTTCGGGGCGCCATGGAAGAGCCCCGATTTCAACTGCCATAGGTGTTTTTTCGGCGAGCACCGAGCGTAAATCATCGTGTTTGTCGAGTGTTGCCGGTTGGGCAAATGTGTATTCTGTTACAGACCTGCGATATTCCCACCAGTGTACTGCGACGATGGCTAGAATAAAGAGTAGAACCGCAATTCCCATTGTTCGGGGCTGCGAGTATGATAGCAGTCACTGTACGCATAATTATCGAATGGACTAGAAGAAGGCAGCACTATGGATTCTCACAGTATGTACTTGGACCAGCTGCGAATCGCGGGTTCATTTGGAATATCTGGACCTGTTTCGATTACTGGGACAGTCGATACACGTGTTGTAGACCCAATAACGGGGACCGTTGGAATCACTGGACCTGTCGATGTTAATGTTCTTAATAGTGTGTCAATAGCAAATACTGTGGATATCTCTGGAAACGTTGGGATTATTGGATTGGTCGATACGATTGTCAGTAACATTGTTGGAGTGACTGGAATAGTCGCTATCACCGGTCCAGTGGATATCTCTGGAAATGTTGGAATCACTGGACCTGTTGACGTTAATGTTCTCAATAGTGTGTCAATAGCAAATACTGTGGATATCTCTGGAAATGTTGGGATTGATGGTATCGTAGATATCTCAGGAAATGTTGGAATCAGTGGAATAGTCGATGTTAACGTTCTCAATAGTGTGTCAATAGAAAATACTGTGGATATTTCTGGAAACGTTGGGATTATTGGATTGGTCGATACAATTGTCAGTAACATTGTTGGAGTGACTGGAACAGTCGCTATCACCGGTCCAGTGGATGTCTCTGGAAACGTTGTCGTTACTGGAACAGTCGCTGTAACTGGCCCTGTCTCCGTTGTTGGCGCGGTCGATGTAACCTCCGCCTCAAACTCAGATGCATTCGGTCGCCTTCGCGTGAGCAACCCTTACACACTATTCGAGTTTAACAGTATCTTTGGCAAACAGCCATATTTGATTGACGAATATATATCAGGTTCTGCAACTTCTGATGAAAATTCAGATTCTTATATTGAGATGACAGTATCAGCAGATGGTGCTCAAGTAGTACGTCAGTCCCACGAGTACATTCAATATCAGCCAGGCAAATCAAAGCTCGTGTACATGACTGGTGTTCTGTGTATGACTGATGCACCTGGCTGCATTTCTCGCATTGGGTGTTTTGATGATACGATAGGAGGTGTTTACATTCAACAAGAAGATGGTGATATAAGTGTGGTTATACAACATACTAATACGGCTGTGGGAGTACCACGAACCTCGGCAGACCCTACTGTAACAAAATGGACAGACCCCCTTGATGGTACCGGTCTATCAGGTATTAATATTGATTTCACTAAAGCCCAAATCTTCTGGTTTGACTTTGAGTGGCTTGGTGTCGGCCAGGTCCGTTGCGGTATTGTATATGAAGGGCGCCATATCACATATTACACATTTACACATGCAAATGCATTATTAGCACCATATATTCCCACTGCAAAACTACCAATCCGGTTTGATATTGCGGGAAATTCGAGCTATATTGGCACACCCCACACAATGCGCATGATTTGTGGCACGGTTATATCCGAAGGTGGTTATTCTCCAGCTGGGCGATTATTCTCTTATCCGTTCCCCACTGGTGTTCCATTGAGTTCAACAAACACGCCAGTTGCTGTACTTGCGATGCGCTTGCAACCAGTCTTCCCAAAAAACAGTACTACTATTAAGATAAAATCGATAAATATATTTAACACTGATAATAATGCAGGGGGGAGATGGGCACTTATAATGCAGCCTGGGTATGGTTCATCACCATCAATATGGGCATCTCCTACTACAATTTCAGAATCCGTTGTTCAAATAATACAACCCGTCATATCACCGGCATCACCGTTACCAATTCCATCATCTACGCGCGTTCTATATTCAGGATTCTTCAACACCCGCGAAGCAGCAACATTCGTAACATCTACTGATGAACTGATAGCTGCCCCTGCAATCACAACAAATCTCTCAATGCCGTCACCTACATCCGCTGACTCAGATGTCGTCATCCTTGTCTGTTCACAACTATACGGTACCCCCACCGTATACGCAAATATCAACTGGATTGAGATAACTTAAACACACAGGTCGCCATACAGAGAATGGCAAACCGATTCGTCTTCAGCGAAGGTGCGGTCACGCTCAACGATGAGCAGGCCCGCATTGTCCGTCAACCCCCTGACCAGAACCTCCGTATTCTGGCCTCCGCCGGTTCCGGCAAAACAACCACACTCACGACCCGTATCGCGCATCTCCTGACACACTGCGATGCTAAACCGGAACAAATCGTGCTTCTCACCTTCACGCATAATGCAGCGACGGTGATGAAGGGCCGTCTCGAGAACCTTGTGGGGCCCAAGCGTATTCTCTGCGGTACCTTCCACGCTCTGTCACAGCAGATTCTGCGCGACCACCAGCCAGATGCACTATCGGACCTATATCATGTAGACGAACTTCCCCTCAAAGCACTCGATTTCTTGGCAACTAAAGAAGGCAAAGCCTGGGCCGCCACTGTGAAGTGGATATTCATTGATGAATACCAGGACATCAACGATACACAGTACAACTTCATCCGTTCTCTCCACCATCCAGGTGCGACAGTGACCATCGTCGGCGACGACGCCCAGAACATCTATAGTTGGCGCGGGTCCTGTGTCGACTACATTCTGAACTTCCACAAACGGTTCCCAGAGGTCGCAGATTTCCAGCTCTCCACGAATTATCGGTCATCCGCCGCCATTGTGGCCGTGGCCAATTCTATTATGCGCTATATTCCCACTCTGCCATACAAAGAGCTCATGTGCCCATCACCCACGGCAGAACAGGGAAATAGACCCGATGTTCTCTTCTTTGCGCGTACAGCCGAAGAGCGCGACCATATTACGGAGGCCGCTGTCAAGGCTGTTACATCTGGCAGCACGGTCATTCTCAGCAAGTTCAACAGTGTACTCTACACATACGAAGCCGCGCTGATGCGAATGGGTGTTCGTGTTCGGTTCGTCCAAGGTGAAGAGTCACTGCATCAGAAACCTGGTGCCCCTCCCACCGTTTTCCTGAGCACCTTCCATGGTTCCAAGGGCCTCGAATGGGACCATGTGTTCCTGGTTCGCATGAACGACGAGGTGTTCCCTCAGCAGAAGGACGAGGACTCCGTTCTACAGGAGCGTCGACTATTCTATGTGGCTGTGACCCGTGCCAGAAAGACCCTGACTATCTCATACAGCCGAAACAGCAAGTCTCTGAGTCGCTTTGTTCGCGAGGTGCACCGACCTCTGCTACAGTGGCGCGGGCTTCCTCAGTTCGAGCTCTCCAGCTTATCCGCCGCCATTAACCCGACATCTGTGAGCGAATGGGTCAACTATCTGAGTGGTGAAGACTATCGTACTATCAAATTCCTGGATGTTCTGCCGAGGTCTCTGCGCGACCTACAGGCTCCTGGTTTACAGCATGCCCAAACAATACAAACGGCCAGCAGTCCAAGTGCATGGGTCACGCCCTACTGGTGGGTCGAGCAAGGAATGGCCAACGAGTTCTTCGATTTCCTACGCGCATACTGGCAACGTGAGGTGGGTGTCAGCAGACCCGAGTCCGGTGGATTCTGGGACCGTGACGCACAACAGCTCATCTGGACCATTAAGATTGCCGCGGAGGACGCCGCTGTGTTCGAGACGCATCGTGACCTGATAGAGATGTTGGCACACAGATTCTTCGGCGCAACACCGCCAGGTGATGCCCCACCGCACATCTACTATACAGAAGTCATCACGGCAATGGGTGCAGCCGCCACAAAACTCGAACAAACGGAACTCATTCGCATCATCCAGATAGTCCATAAGATGCGCACAGTTCTCTATAATCTCCGCCAGGCCCACATTACGTTGGGCGATTTCCGCTTTGCACCCATACGTCATGCGCCACCGCAGGAATTCCGCTGCGAGCTCATTGATGCATGGCGTTCGTACACGAGCGGTGTCAAACTCACGAGCCCGCAGCCAAGTCGTGAGGAGCTTGGTACCATCTATAAAATCGGGCTGTGTCGTGCGCTCAGCGAGGGGCGCAGTGGCGTGCTGATGTCGCTGCCAGGAGAGCGCGAATGGTCGCGATGTCGTGATTTCTTGGGTCTATTCCATGCCAAGGTTCACTCCGTGCTCGACACAGCAAAGGGTTCGCCCATACTCTGTCGTGTTGCCACCGAGCTCGTTGAAGGTGTGAAAGCCGAGGCCGATATGCTCGTGGGAGAGACTGCATGGTTCTTCGTAGGTGGCGACAGCCCATCGGAACTTCAGAGGTTGGACCGGATGTTGACGATTTTGTTAACAGTGCACGCGCTGCGCTTGGCAGGGCATCGCGTGACCAGTGTGTGTCTCTTCCAATTAATAACGGGGCTTTCTTTGACTTGGTCTATTGCGGACTGGCAACCGAAGTCGGCGACGCTGTTGACGGCGTTTGTGCAGGCACGTGTGCAACACGTTGCATCATCTGAAGGATGATGTAACTCTACGAACGACAGTGAGGGTACGTTGCATCATCTGAAGGATGATGTAACTCTACGAACGACAGTGAGGGTACGTTGCATC
>JACCDI010367660.1_pt1 | contig 84652 bp, 85 predicted proteins | sample 7442791 | NCBI WGS metagenome assembly JACCDI01 (sample SAMN15323434, study PRJNA562643) | freshwater metagenome | isolation source: river surface water | place: USA:Blue River Watershed | collected 2017-08-15
ATTTTTTTAAACTTCATAAAGGTTTTGTGATGTTTTATGCACCTTGGTGTTCTCATTGTAAACAATTTAAAAAAGAATATGAAAATATTGCATTAGATTATATTCAAAATATGCCTTTTGGTGCAGTCAATGTAGAGAATGTAGCTAAAAAGAATGATCAATTGCGTATTTTAGCAAATGTAGAAGGAGTTCCTACTTTGTTTATGATACATCCAGATGGTTATTTACAAGAATATAAATCAGAGATTAATTATGACAATCTTTTATATCAAGTAAATATGAATTTATGATTGCCAAGAATGATATGTTTTGATATACCATTCTCGAAAGTCTTTAGGAGTTGAAATTTGACCAAATTCAGAAGATTCAATCAAAGGAATGATTTTTTTACGAATTTTTTTGTCAGGATATAATTTGGCAAAAACATAAAAGAAATGATAGATATGATCAAAATCAGATATACAACAACTCTTCTCATCCATTTGAAAGATTACATGATTCATAAAATAAAAAATATCTTCATTCTTTAAAGGTTTTTGTAATTCCATTGCTTTTTTATATTCCATCTTCTTTTTACCTAAACGACCATTAACTATATTATGAATTTTCCAAACCCAAATCTTTAAACTCTTTCTTGTAATCTTCTTCTCATCTAAAGGTTCAAAGATATCAATCATATCACGATAATGAATTTTACAAATTTGACAAGGAATTAAATAATAAAATGTTTTATAAAAAATATAATAAGAATGTTGTTCTTCAGATGTTAATTCGGAAGATGGATGAATACTAAAAGCATGTAAAAGATGCCAAGCTTTAGGACCCCAAATTGTTTTTGAAATAATCTTTTCTTTCATCAAAGAGATTTCTCTATTCTCTTTAAAGAAAAAAGAAATAAAAAGAGAAGCGCTAAGATCATTGGTATTTATATATTTCTTAATTATAAGGTAAAAAGATTTTTCATCATGGAAAAATCACTTGAAACTCATTTTATTTTATTTATTCATAAAACACTTCTTTCATTTAGTTATCTCGAAAGACAAAACCAACGTCTTGTTCTTCGTGATTTACAAAAATTTATTCATCGTCTTACTCAACTCTTTCAAACATCTTCTTTACATCCTGATGAACGTCGTTTAAAAATTATTGAAATACTTGTAAAATATCTTCAAAAATTACATAAAGATCAAATATCACATCTTATTTCACATGATCATAAAGATGAATTATTAAAAAAAATTGAAAAAGAAGCTTATCAAAATACCATGAAACACCTAAAACGTGTTCATTTTGAAGATGATGTGAAAGAGACAGAAATAGAAACTCAAACTGAAAATCAAGATTCATCCGAAATACAAGAAGAAGACGATGATTCATTTGATCAAATTTATGAAAATCCAATTTTAAAATCAGAAGAAGATCAAGATTCATTTGAAATAAAAACGAATCATATTCATGAAACACCATCTACTTTTGTAACTCACAGTCAAACAGAATCACCCAATTTTGTTGAAATTGAAAATAAAGTAAATGTGGAATTACGTAAATTGGAAGAGAAGATGATACAAAAAGTAATTGAAGTAAAAAGATCCATTAGCAATATGGATGTAGAGATGGATCGAAAAATGGAGATTCGTATTAAATCCAATTTTATTGAAATTGAAAATCAAATTAAAAAATGCATTCGTGATAGTCTTACACAATTATATAAAATTGAAGGCGAAACTGTTGATAAAATGGATGGAACTATCCGTGAAACAAAAGAATTTTTTGAAAAATGGATTCAACAACGTTTTGAAGATGAAATGAAACATCATTTTGATGAATTATATCAATATATGAATACATCTTTACAAGAATCCATGAAGTCACTTCAAAAAATAGAAGGAACTATCTCTGAAAGAATGGATGATCGTATGGAAGAAGTAATACAAGATATTTATGAAAAATTAAAAGATAATTTTAAAATGTTGATACAAAAGAATCATGAAATGACAGATTGGAAAGAAGAGTGGGAGAAGAATCAACTTCGTCAAAAAGATGAAATGAAAACTTCTATTCAGCGTGAATTTGAAGATAAACTTCAAAAACTATCTCAAGTATTTCATACCAATTTTTCCGAGATCATCCAAAAAATTCATGATGAAAAATTAAAAAATTCCTCAAAACCAATCGATCTTGGAACTTTCCATTTAGATTATAATCAACATGATCATCAAATCAATCTGATTCACAATCAAGATATTATCTCTTCTATTAAACTAAATGTAAAAGGTATGATTGGACCTAAAGGACCACAAGGTTTATCCGGAAAACCCCCTAAAATTAAAAAGGTTCGTTTTTCTCATGATGGTCGTGTTAAATTTTTGATTGAAGGTGATCAAGAATCTGGTATTGAAGAATATGAAGTAGAGAGTGAAGAGAGAGTTCCCTCTGGTCCTCAAGGTCCAAAAGGCGAAAAAGGTGATGCTGGAACTATCTTTACTGAAATGAAATTAAATGAAAAGAGTATTTTACGCGTCGATCATGAAAACTTAAATAATTTAGTTGTAATGAAATCATTATGTATTGGTGAAGATTCACATTGTCTTCAAGATAAATCTCTTGCCATTGGTGGAGGTGTTGTCATGCGATCTGAATCTCTTTCTTTAGGTAAAAATGCAAGAACATCCGATTATCAAAGTGTAGCAATTTATGGAACAACACATGGTAAAAATGCTTTCTCTTATCGTGCACAAGGTGTAAATGATAACGAAGTCCGTTTTGGTCAAGAGAAGAATGATATCGAGAGATTTGAAATTAAGACAAAACGATTTGTTATTGATGCAGATGAAATTGAAATGAAAGGAAAAGTAGTGATTCAAGCTTTAGAGACAAAGATTGCAAATTTAGAAAAGAAGATTCAAGATTTACAACGTCGTCTTTAACATTCACCCATCTTTGAACTCCATCCAATCACAGCACATGCACTTCTTTTACCCGCATGACCTGTTGTTAATGAATCATCGTGTCCACCTAATCCTAAATCATCTTCATCTTCATGAATGATAAGACCTCTTCCGATAATGGATAATTTACTACTTGATTTTAAAGAGATTCCTTGAATGATCATTTGATCATTTGAATTTCCATTTGCATCACTTTCAACATTTCCTAAATCTCCAGCATGTCTTGCTTTTGAATGAGGACCACCATGAGTTTGTTTAAAAGGATTGAAATGAGCACACATGGAAGTGCATCCATCTGATAGATCACCGAATTGATGAATATGAAACCCACGCTTGCGGTTTTTTCCTAAACCTTTCAGATGAATATCAATGGTCACTTCGTTCTTTTTTTGTTGTTGAAGAGTTTGAGAGAAAAGAACAGTTCCTTGAATTTTGGATTGAAAAACAGCAATTGCAAAAAGTGACATGAAATCTATAAGAAAAGAAGAAAATAATAAAATGAAAATACTTAAGAGATTTCATTTTTTTTCTCATCTAAAAGTATAAGAAATGCTCTACTTAGACAAAGAAGTCGGAAAACTTAAAACTTGGGAACTCTACGTCGGATTCGTGATCCTTCAACTCCTCATTGGTATTGCCGTCACTATCCTCATTGGCATCTTCGATCTTGCCGGTATTCGTGGTGCCCTCTCACAAATTGTTCGCCAAGTCGCTGTGGTGACCAATGCCCAAGCACCCCAAAAATACATCGCACCTATCGCCGGTGAACTTAAAGAAGGCAATTTCCTTTAAATCTCTTTAAATAACTTTCAATATAAAGAAAATATGATTCTTTATATTCATTTCATTTGATAAAAAATATATTAAATACGATAAAAGAAGACATTATATTCGCAATTTGTTTTATCATTGGATGCGACATGTTTGATGGTAAAACCATTGGATTCAAGAAAAATTTTTACATTATCAAATGTATTTGAATCTTGATTTTGGTAAATGCTTTTTTTGGGATCAATGACAGTTTCAAGAACACCTTCTTTTACATTCTTGATATATTCTCCAAGACTTTTTAAACAATCTAAATCTACACCTTGTGCATCAATATGAATGTAATCGATTACATCATTTTGAAGACCATTCTCTTCTATAAAAGTATCGAGACGAGTTGTTTCAACTTCATAAGAAGTTCCTGAATAATGAACATCCGTTCTTTTTGCAGACCATGTTTGAATCAATTCTTGTTTTGAGCGAAATGGCAAGATAGAACTTGCTCCTCCACTTTGACAAATGTTAAATGTAGTCTTACCATTTGTGAGACAAACAGCTTTAGGTGAGACCTTGTAATTTTGAAGTCCTTTTGTCTTTTTTACTAAATTTTGATATAAATCAACTTTGGGTTCAAAAGTAAATACACGATATCCTCTTTTGTGAAATGCTAAACTATCTTTACCATCAAATGCCCCCACTTCAATTAATGTTTTCATTCTATACTATTTCTATTTTTTTTTATCTCAAATAAAAAATATTTTTTTTATATTCATTTCTTTTCTAAAAAAACATTCAATATAAAGAAATTTATTTCTTTATATTCATTCCAATTTTAAAAAAAAATGTAAGATTATTAAGCACATCCACCAATTTCGAAGGGCTTTCTGCCAAGATCGGGCTCGATGGTTGATTGGATCCAAGGTGAGACTTTGACTTGAGGGCAAGGAGGCTCTGAGCGGAGTTGCAAGTTTGCATTGCGGAGAGTTTGACCGACAGTGTTAATACCAATGTGGTATCCGGCTTGGAGGAAATTACGATCTTTCAACTTACCTTCTCCAGTAGGATAAACTTGGGCCCATTGGGAAGAGTTGGCATCGTTGGGAAGAAGATCTTGCGCGGAGAGTTGAACAGATTGTTGGGGCATCATATCACCTTGATTTTCGAAGTTTTCAGCAACAGCAGTGGATTCTTCGGTCATAAGGGCATCATCGGCTTCTTTCTTTTCTTTCTTTTCTTCTTTTGCAGTTTCAGTATTCATTTCGGTGGCAACAGAGGCTTCAAAATTCTCCATTTTCATTGATTTTTGCTGGGAAGTGTAATACCAAATTCCTCCGACAACTAAAATAAAAAGAATGATAAACATGAATATTTTTTGGTCAGCCATATTGGATGTTCTATATACTATATGATGATAAAAAAAATTAAAGTTTATAAACAAATTAATTATTTATAAAAATTGAAATTATGAAAAAAGGAAACTTCTTAGGATTTATGCTTCATTTGTTTATAGAGTTTACGAAATTTATCTTTCTCTTCTTCTGTTAATTCTTGGAATTCTTCTTGATCACTCAATTCACCTTTTTCTTCTTCGGAATCATAATGTCCTTTTTTGGATTTTACCCATTCTTCTCGTTTTTTACGAGAACTTTGTTTTGTCTCTTTTGTAGAATTCTTCTTTGATTTTCTTGGTTTTTTTATCTTTTCATCTTCTATTCTTTCAATTACAGGTTCCTCTAAAATAGATACCACCTCAATATCATCCTCAACTTGAATTTCAGTTTTTTCTTCTTCAATTGGTTTATCTTCTTCAGAAAGTTTTATATTCTCTTCTTGAAAAACTGTTGGATTCTCTTCTTGAAAAACTGTTGGATTCTCTTCTTGAATCACTTCTACATCATATTTGGTTTGATAAGGATGTATCATCTTTTTTGTCACTTCACTCATCCATTCATCTTCTGTGACAAAATCAACTAAAACATACTCTTCAATCATTCTTCCTCCTGAAACTTTTCTTAATCCTTTATACCAAATAGTGCATTGCACATGATCTCCTTCTACCAATTTTTCTAATTTATGAAACATCTCTTCATTACCTTCTTCAAGTAAAATCTTCATTAATTGACCTCGAGAACCAGTATAAGGTCTTTTGACACATGTCTCATAAGTCACTTGATCTACATATCCTTTAAGATTAGGAAAAATCTCCTTATAATTCTTCTTGACTTCGTCTTGAGCTTTTCCATAAATACGATCCATTCTTGATTTAAAATTATAAATCTCATGATTGATATCATCTTCATTATCTAAATTCAAGATCAAGTAGTAATCATTATTGAATTCATGAATATTCTTAAATACTTTTAACATGGGCGTTTTATACAAGAATCTCGTTGATTCTCCTTTTGTTTCATGCAAATACATATATTTCTCCTCGCGAATATATTCAAAATATAAATTCCCCATTTGATAATATTTACGTGGGATGATTGTTGATAAATCCATCTTCGTTATGTTAAGCAATGAAATATTCCATTTGATTATTACGCGTTTCTAACACCTTAATTTTTAATGCATTCACTATCAATCCCACTTTCTTTACATCTTGATCTTGGAGATCATTTTTCATTTCTGACGGTAATTGTCTCTTTCCAATAATACCTAATGAACTCTCTTTTTCACGATAATCCCATATTCCATGTATCTCTACATAAACATCAATCATCGAATTCGGTTCTATTTCATAAATGGTCTTTAAATAATTGTCTCTTGTATTTTCATAAATACACTCTGTTATCATTTTTGATTTCATCTCTTTTAAACGAATATCGAGTAAATCATGTTCTCCAATCTTTCTTCTTGCAATCGGTTTTAGTTCTCCCTCTTTTAAATTCAACTTTTTCGAAACAATCGATTCCATTTTTGTAATGATCTTCTTAAAAATCGCATGTTTCTTGATACTTTCATCCAATTCTAATCGTATATAATGTTTTCCAAAATTCTCATCTACACCAAATGGTGCTTTCATCGGACCTGTCCAAAATTTAATAATATCTGTTTCATGATAGATCATCGATATATGATCATCAATCTTACGAAAATTAATCTTATCACTCTCAATCTTCATCTCTCTATCTCCATACACATTTTAATATCACCATTTTTACGATCCGTTTGATTTTTTGATAAAAAAAAAATGAATATAAAGAGAAGATATGACATCACAATCATTAAAAGTAAGTTTATTTCAAGAATTGTTGGATTTGTCGATTGAACAAATTCAAAAAGATGAGAATAAAAAGAAGATCTCTACTTATATCATTGAACCAAGTTTCACTTATATCTTTGATCGTTTATATCCTTATATTATTTTAACAGCGATTGTTTTTTTACTATTATTATTATTATTTATGATATTGATTTTTATTTTGATACGTCATCAACAACAGAATGGTATTAAGATTTATTAATATTCATCAATTTTAAAATTTTCATGATATTGAATGGTTTGTTTATAATTATGTTCTTTGGATATCTTTTTTAAAATCTCATTTGTGCTTATTCGAATCTCTTTCATCATTTCCCATATTTTCATAAATTCATCTTTTGATTTTGCACCTAATAATGCCCATAACATTCCTCCTAATATCATGTTTGTTGAAGTAATAATATCATGAATTTGACGACGAAATGCCAATCTTTTATAACGAGCATGTAAAATAGATTTAAAATGTGTATCATCAATCTCTTTCTTTAAATAACGAATACGCAAATCACGATTCTCTAATGGATTTCGATTCTCTTCTTGTATTTGTCTTTCTATTCTCGGTTTTGTATATTGTTGATATTCTGCTAAATACCTATGACATATTTGTATAATCTTTATATCTGTAGAATATCGTATCTCTTGAGATATATATTGTGTATCAAAATAAACAGGTATGATACTACGACAACCTCCTGTTTGATTCGGTTGAGCACCTATATTCTGTTGTCTTCTATATACATCAAGTGCTTCAGGATTTTGTTGAAAATATTGATGTGCATGAGGATTGTGAATGGTGCCACGTTCTACTTGTCCAGTTGTCCAACTAAAAGCAGTTCCACATCCTGTGCAAAACATCTGGTCACATCCTGATATCTTTGAAATAAATTCATTACAATTCGGGCATGGTTTTGATTCCTTCTTGATCATCTTGATGGTTGCTTTCAAATCTTCATCACATCTATGTTCTTCTTTATCTTTTATACAAACAAGACAATCTTTACAATATTTTTTGTCACAAGCTGAACAAAAATATTCTTCATTCATAAAACCACGACAATTACCATCTGGACAAGGTTGAGTCCATTTGTATTTAGGTTTCTCTACTTCTTTTCTCACTAATTGATATTGTCCATTCTGATATACATATCGTTCACGAGGTCTTCCTGTTTGCATCTCATAATGTAAATCATCCATATTGATCGATAATTCTTCTAATTCTTTTTTTAATCGTTCATGTTCAGATTGCATTTTTTCATATCTTTGTAATTTGTCAAAATAATCCATAGTAGCTGGTATCATGGCAATCTCTTGATCTGATAAAATCTTCTCTTTATGTTTTTTATAAGGACCTAATCTCCAAGTCTTCTCAAATGTTTCCACAAATTGATCATATAACAACTTTGTTCGACAATGCAAACAATGTGGATCTTCAATCGAATTTAAAAGATAATGTTTAAAACAAGGAATACAATATTCTTGTTTACAAGATGGACAATGAAAACGTTTCTCTTTTGGTAATGATTCACAACAAATTTGGCAATCCCAACCATAATCCTTCTTCTTACTCATTTAAGAATTTCTATTCTATCTTCTACTTTCTTTTCTTACCTTTCAACCGTATTTTTAAGATCATATTGATCTTAAAAAATATTATATATAAAAAAATAGATTGATGAATTACCAATATGTCGGAATTTGCCATGCATCTCGAATCTCAATCTTTTCCTTATAATTATGTTTTTCACTCAAATCTCGAATCACTTCATTTGTGCTATTCTTAATATCCATTAACATATCATACATCTTTACTAAATCATTTACAGATGTAACTTCAGACATACTCCAAATCAATCCTGCCACAATCATCAATGTGGATTCAAATAATTGATGCACCAATCGACGGAATTGATTCCTTTTACTTCTCATATGTAAAACCATCTTAAACTTCTTCTCATCAATCTCTTTCATAATCAACTTCTCTCGAATATCTAAATTCTCTTGATATGTCTCGAATATCTTTTGATATGCAATATTTCTTGAATAAGCATGATACTCTGCAATACGACGATGTATCAAATTTAATTCTTGCAATCTCTCATCTACCAATTGTTTCATCACCCACTCTTCATCTGTCATTGTATAAATATTCCAATCTCCAAAAATATTCTTAATAAATTTTTTCTGATCAATAAGTGTAGGTAAAAAAGGTCTGCAATGACCTCCTCCTGCTCCAACAGGTTGTATCTCTGTATTTCTCTGTTGTCTGTAAAGTTCCAATGCTTCCGGATTATTTTGAAAGTATTGATGAGCATGTGGATTATGAATCACTCCCATCTCTTTTTGACCTGTCTTCCAACTAAATGCTGTTCCACATCCTGTGCAAAACATCTGATCACATCCTGAAATCTTCGAAATAAACTCTCCACATGTCGGACACGGTTTCGACTCCTTTCGAATCATCTTCACTGTCTCTACCAACTCCTCATTACATGTATGTTCCTCTTTTGACTTCTTCTCTTCCAAACAATCCTTACAATACGTCTTTTCACAAATCGGACATTCATACTTCTCATTCATAAAACCTTTGCAATCCTTATTCGGACAAGGCTGAGACCACTTATATTTAATTTTTGTCTTCTTATCTTTAAAATCATTGATTTCTGTTAATAATTGATTGGTAAGATGATGTGCGTCAATATATAACTTATGATACTTTTCCCGATCCTTTTCATATTTAGCCAATTCCAAAATATGTGTTTTCTTGCGTAGATTAATCTCGTGAACAGCTCGTAAATAATATTGATAATATTCATTCCTATTTTGAAGTGCATCTTTATAACGCTTTTTTGTATCAATATATCCAACTGTTGCAGGAATCATCGATTGTTCAATATCCCATAAAATCTTTTCACGATGTTCCTTATAAGGACCTAAACGCCATGTCTTATCAAACTTTTCGATAAATGTATTATAATCAATGGCATTACGACAATGCAAACAATGAGGATCTTGGGTAGTTCCCAATAAATAGGTTTTGAAACACTTGATACAATACTCCTCTTTACATGAAAAACAACGAAAACAATTCTTCTCTTTCGAAGGTATGACACAAATAGAACATTCTATGATTCTATCTTTCTGTTTCTTCTCTTGAGACATTATAATGTATAAATGTATTATAAATGTATTATAAATATATATGTTAAAACTCTTTTATATTCAAAGAATTTAGCGAATTTTAATATGAAGACCTTCAAATGATAATTCAACACCAATCATGACTGTTGTAGTATATCCCAAATCTTCAGAAATTTTCATCAAGATATCATTGGTATCACCTCTTAATTCATTCATATGAGCCACTATCTGTTTGGTCTTTTCAATATCATTTGCATCTACAATAGCCCATAGATAATTGGCAAAGATATCATATGTATTTCGTAAAATGGGAACAATGACACGAACAAAGTTTCTCTTCTTTTCACGTTGATGAAGTAATCGTTTAAAATCCTTTTCAGAATATTCTTTTTGAATATATTTCATACGAATATCAAGATTCATATCTTGATCAGCAACATAACGTTCAAAACGAGGAATTTCATATTCATGAACATTCCAAATATTTCTTTGAAAAAAGGTAATTTTTGATTTCCAAGAATGATCAATACGAAGAGGATTGATAAAACGATAATCAGGAACATAACCACGACATCCTTCTTCAGGATTTTGATTTCGTCTGCGTTGTTGTTCATACAATTCTCTCTGTTCTGGATTTCTGTTAAAGAATTCAAAAGCATGAGGATTGTGTATCAAACCCGACTCTTTTTGTCCTGTCTTCCAACTAAATGCTGTTCCACATCCTGTGCAAAACATCTGATCACATCCCGAAATTTTCGAAATAAACTCACCACATGTCGGACAGGGTTTCGCATCTTTCTTAATCTCTTTAAGAGTCTCTACCAATTCTGGATCACATTCGTGCCCTTCTGTATGAGGAATAAGACAATCTTTGCAAAATGAAACATTACAAACTGGACATTCAAAATCTTTATTCAAAAATCCTCGACAATCCTTCGAAGGACAAGCTTGAATCCATTGATAGACAATGCGTTCTTTCTTCTCTTCATGACTACTTGGAATTCCTTTTAATCTTGCTATGTTAAATTGCAAAGTTTCAATTTGAGCATTGATTTCATCACGTTTTTGAATTAATGCATTCACTTCTTGTTGAATGATAGATGCCTCACGCAAATTAGCCAAATGACCAACTGTTGCAGGGAATTTGGATTGCTCTCTTTCCATTAAAACAGCTTCACGCTGTTTCTTATAGGTTTTTAATCTCCAAGACTTATCTGTTAATTTCATGAATTGATCATATGTAATTGCCGTTCGACAATTCATACAATGAGGATCTTGTGTAGTATCCAAAAGATACTTTTTGAAACAATTCATACAATGATGAATATTGCAAGAATGACAGTGAAAATCAGAATCAGGGGAATATTCAATACAACAAATGGGACAATCCATAGAATCCGATTTCTCCTCTTCTACTTTTGACATTATCTTCTTTTTCATTGGCTTACGTTGCATATTTTATATTGAACGTAAATTTAATAAAAAAGCATGAATATAAAGAAATAAATTAAGAAATAGATCATTTTTTTATAAAAGTGAAAAACGTAAATAAGTAAAAATAAGTAAAAAAAATTATGATTTACGTATAAATGAAAGGTGCAAAAAACCGTCAGATGATTGTTTTTGAAGATGGTGAAATGAAACAAACTATACAAGAAGAGTTTTTATGGGATGGTCAATTTTCACAAGTTCATCGCAATGGTCCTCTCATTCAATATATTCAATCTATCATACCTAAACATATTATATTGGTTATACCTGTATCAGATGGTAATATTCGAAAAGAAGATCAAAAAGGTGAATATCATGATGTAGATTGGAAAAACATAGAACCATATATTCAAAGAGCAAAAGAAAATAATAAAGTGTTTGTTTTGGGAACGTTATGTCAAATTCATGAAGAAAAAGATATACATTATTTATATTTGCCTTTAGATGATAATTTCTTTCAAAATGGTATTTTAGATTATTTTCCAAAAAATGATTATATCGAATGGAAACATAGAAGTAATGATTTAATATGGAGAGGAGGATGTTCAGGAGTAGGAGGTAATCAATCCTTACGAGTAAGATTTGTAAAAGAGTTATATGGATATCCAAATGCAGAAAAAGTAAAATTATCAGATTGGTGGAGTGATAATAAAAATATACCCAGTGAATTTTTATCTGGAAGAATCTTTTATAAAGAAATGATGAAACATAAGATTTTTTTTATTGTAGATGGAAATTGCATCGCATCCAATCATATGTGGGGATTTGCTACAGGTTGTATACCATTTATTGTATCGAATAGCACATGTTGGTATTTACATTTAGCAATACCTTATGTTCATTATATTCCTATTCAACATGATTTATCAAATTTAAAGAAAGAAATAGAATGGGTTAAAAATAATGATCAAGAAGCAGAAAGAATTGCAAAAAATGCATTTGAATTTGCACGATTCATCTTTTCATCTCATTTTCAAAAATATTATCTTCAATCAGAATTAAATAATTTCTAATTTTTCTTTTTCGTTATAATTGTATAAGATTTATATCATTTTATATATATATATCATTATGAAAATTGTCGATTGTTTTACTTTTTATAATGAGTTAGATATGTTAAATTACCGATTAAATGTGTTATATCCATATGTTGATCATTTTGTCATTGTAGAAGCAAGAGAGACACATGCAGGTAATCCAAAAAAATTATATTTTGAAGAAAATAAAAAATTGTTTGAAAGTTTTATGGATAAAATTGTTCATATTATTGTAGAATTACCATATAAAGTTCCAAATATTTGTTATGACAAAAATGAACAATGGTTAAATGAAAATTTTCAAAGAGATTCTATTAAATATGGAATTGACCGTTTACATTTAGGAAATGAAGATTTAATTACTATTTGTGATTTAGATGAAATTGTTGATCCTCAACGTTTAGATGATTTCCGTAAAGGAATATATCATATGGAAAATTATGGTGGTGGTATTACATGGAATATGGATTTTTATTATTATAATTTAAATTGTCGTAGTTTAACACCATGGATAAGAGCTAAATGTGTAAATTATAGAAAATTTAAAGAGATGAATCCTGAAAAGATTCGAATGACAAATATAGAAGAATTTCCTTTGATACAAAAGGGAGGATGGCATTTAAGTTATTTTGGTGATTCAAAATTTATTATGAATAAATTAAAAGAATTTGCACACCAAGAATATAATAATCAACATTATAATTCTGAAGATTATATTATGGAAAAAATACAAAAATGTGATAGTCTTTTTGTCAATTTTAAAGCATTCGATAAAATTAACATTTCCGAAAATTTATATTTACCTCCTTTATATCAAACTTATTTATCAAAATATTATAAAAAAGAAGAGATACCTATCTATATTTATATACATATATGTTGTATCAATGATTGGTATGAAATTTTTAATCAATTCATTTTTAAAATTAAAAATTCAGGACTTTATTCAAAAGTTTCACAGATACGTTGTTCGGTTTTAGGCGATATTCGACATCATAAACATCTTTTTGATGATCCTAAAATATCAATCCTCTTTCATTCCTATGATGTTCAATTACGTGAGAAAAAAACAATTAATCTTTTATATAAAGATATTTTATCTATGAAAAATGAAGCTTACATACTTTATTTACATACAAAAGGAATTACAAATCCTCAAGGAGATTTAAAAAACAATGTAAATGATTGGATCAATTATATGTGTTATTTTAATATATATCAACATGAAACATGTCTACATCTATTATCTATGTATAATGGTGTAGGTGTAAATTTATTTGAAGATCCTTCTCAGTTTATTCCTTATCATTATTCTGGTAATTTTTGGTGGTCAAAAGCTTCAAATATTCGTAAATTAGATTATATTCTTGATAATCTTTATAATTCACCTGAATTTTGGATAACTCGCAGTGAAGGACCTTTTGTTTCATTATGGAATTCAAATACTCATCATTATAATGATCCTTATCCTTCGAATCTATATGAAAATAAAGGAATAAAATTACAAATTATTGAAAAGAAAAAAGAATCTAAAAAAATAGCATTTTTTGATAATCAATTAAATGAAAGAGGAACATCCGTAAATCTTTTTGATTATGCATATTTTAATCAAAGTATTTTAAAAAATAAATCTTATATCTTCTATTTAAATAATAATCCTCATAATAACCCTGATATCATTGCAAAATTTAATCAATACTTTGAACATGTGATTGGATTAAATTCATTTCATGATATTGATTACTATTTAAATCAACTCTCCATTCCTATTCTTTATCAAATTAAAGGAGGATGGAATGATCATAAACTTAGTTTTATTGCTAAAAATTGTATTCATTCTATCTTTACTTGCAAAGAACCACATGGTGATCTTTATGTAGCCAGATCTCATGTTCTCGAAAAATATCACCCATCCATTCCTATTCTTCCTCATATAATTCATTTACCTAACCATGATCGAAATATGCGTCAAACTTTACAAATTCCAAATGATGCTATTGTTTTTGGTGGATATGGTGGAAAAGATAGTTTTAATATTAAATATGTTCATGATACCATTTATAAAATTGCAAAAGAAAATACAAATATTTATTTTCTATTTGCTAATTTTAACACTTTTTGTGAAAAACTTCCAAATATTATTCATTTACCTACAATCATTCATCTTGATGAAAAAGTTGAATTTATCAATACTTGTGATGCTATGATTTGGGCAAGAAAAGAAGGTGAATCTTTTGGAATGGCTATTGGAGAATTCTCTTCTAAAAATAAACCCATTATTGCAACCAAAACAGGTTTACCTTTCCATAAAGATATATTATCTACAAATGCACTTTGGTATGATAATGAACATTCTTTATATCATATTTTATCTACATTTAATCCTAAAATATATCAATCTAAAAATCGAAATATGTATCAACATTATACTCCTGAAAATGTAATGAAACAATTTGAATCCATATTCTTATCTTAATTCTTTCAATAATTTCTTTCCTTCTCTCATAATCTCTTTCTTCTCTTTCTCACTCTTCTTATCCCAATGCACCACTTGTTGTGCAGTTGCATAATTTTTTTTTAACATATCCCTATTCTTTCCTATAAACATATAGTAAAGTATATCCCATTTCTCACACCAATCCCCTCTCTTCCAATCACTCATCTTCAATACATAATTTGAACTCGAAAAGTAAGGTCTTGTCATCATCTCTCCTCCATCTGCATATTGTGACATTCCCATCACATTCGGTATCATCACCCATTCATATGCATCAATTGTCCATTCCATAAAGATTCGATACACTTCTTTTGGATCTGTCTCCAATAAAAACATCATATTCCCTAAATACATCAATCTCTCAATATGATGAGCATATGAATATTTATCAATTTTATTGATAATATAATCAATCGGTTCAATACCAACCTTCTCATCATTCACATGCCACCATTTCTTCTCACTCAATTTACCTCTATATTTCATAAAATTGGCTTTCTTTAAGTTCTTTCCATTTAACACATAAATCGTATAAATATAATTTCGCCAACCGATAATTTGACGAATGAAACCTTCATAAGATTCAATTGACACTTTGTCTTCATATTTTTCGGTTTCTTTTAATACTTCAGAATCTGTTAAAAGTCCAATGTTCATCATGGGAGTGAGAACAGAATGGAAAAGAAAAGGGTTTTGTTGAGATTCAGCATCTTCATATTTCCCAAAATTTGCAAAACGATCTTCCAGAAATGTTTTTAACCACTTCTTCGCTCCTTCATGATCAATAGGATATATTGTTTCAGTCATTTCACCATAATTCTTTTCAAAATGGGATTCAATATATTTTTGAGCTTCTTTATATTCATCGCATTCAATCACTTTCGGAAGAGGAGGAAGTTTTACATTTTTAGGAAGAGGTTTTCGATTATCTTTGTCAAATGACCATTTTCCACCTTTTGGTTTTCCATCTTTTGTCATCAAAATATTCAATCGTTCTCTTTGCCATTGATAAAAAGAATCATGACGGAATCGACCATTCTTATCTTGAAAACGTGTTTTATTCTCTTCTATTAATTTTGGTGTAACCGTAAAATTGAATGAATCCATGATTTGGAGTGATTTCACCTTTTTCTTTAAATACTCTTCTAAAATGAAATCATTGGGATCATAACATTCAATCTTCTCAGATTTGAGTTTCGAATAAAAAGAAGGAGTTGCATCTTTGAAATCGACATAAGTAACATCCAATCCTTTCTTTTTTAAATCATCAAAATAGGATTTCATAGAAGCACGATGATAAATCAATTTGAGACGATGGTATTTGAAAGCAGTGAAATAACGAGGCTCTTCAATCAAATAGATCTTTTTAGATTCCAATGGATCTGTATTGTGAAAGAGATGAATGGGAAATAAGAGGAAGATGGATTTCATTTCAATCTATCTTTTAGATGGAAATATTTATGACAAAATCAATTTAGGCTCTTTTGGAAGAACTCTTCTTTCCTTTTTTTCTTTTACCTCCTGGTGTAGCTGGTTGTGTTAGTTCTAATTCAGTAGGATCATTTTCATTTTCATTTTCTGAAAATGGTAATCCAAATGGTGGAGGAGCTACATGTTCATTTTCTGGAACAGGTAATCCAACTTCTGGACGATGATTATCTTCATTCGGGAATAATTCTATTTGAGCAAATGTATCTGGATATTCATTTGAAGGTTGTGTATGTAAATTTGGTTTATTTGGACGTTTTTTAAGTGTAGATGGAAGAAGTTGATGTCTATTTACACTTGGACTTACTTCTGCAACACCTGCTTCAATCAGACCAAGTGGATATCCTTGTTTTAATAAATATCTTTCTTCTTCTTTTCTTCGTTGATTTGCTAACTCTTTATAAGGAGATCGAAATGTGTTTTGAAATTTCTGTCTTTGTTCTCTTTTTCTACTTTTATAAATACCTATCAAATGGATATCCAAATTTTCTAAATAATTAAATATTACATTTAACTCAGTTGGATTCAATAATTCGACTGCTTTTTCTAAAGCGTGATAATTTGTATCTATATTCTTTACAACTTCATCATAAATCGCATTACAATGTTGTAATTTAAATTGCATATCTCCAATGAATCGAATAATTCTCTCTTTATCAACAGTATGAAAACGAATCACATGAGGATTTGTTTGTAAATCAGGTTGTCGAAAAATAGATTCAACATCTTTATAAAGTTTTATGGTTTCATTTAATTTTGTTTGAAATTGTATTATTTGTTGATATAAAAAAGAAATAATCTCTTCTCTTTCTCTCTTTTCATTTTCATTTCTTTTTCTCATATTTGCTTGAACAGATTGCCAAGAAGGTCCAATAGGTTCATTTTCATTTTTATTTTCAAAATTACTTTCATTTGCATTATAACCTTGTTTTATACTTTTGGGGTTTTCATTTCCTAATCCTAAATTATTTGCTCTTCTTTTTTGAGGTTTAGGTTGATACATAATCTCTATCTTTTCATTTGATTTTATTCTTTGTATTCTTGAAATGAATCGCGATACATCTCTAAAACGTTTTCTCTTAATTCTGAATTAAATTCTGCAATGGGTTTTGGATAATCTGTCTTCTCTTTCCATTCTTCACATTTTTCATTCCATTTATGAATAATATCACATGGAATATCCTTTAATTCCGGAATCCATTTCTTTATATATTCGCAATTTGGATCATAATCCATTGCTTGTTTCCAAGGACTAAAGAATCGCCAATAATCTTGAGGATTCTCACCACATCCTGCACACCATTGCCAATTTCCATTATTCACAGATGGATCATAATCGATTAATTTCGTTGCAAAATACTTTTCACCCCATCTCCAATCAATCTGCAAAATTTTTATCAAAACACTTGCAACAATCAATCTTGCCCTGTTATGCATATATCCTGTTTCATTCATTTCACGCATTCCTGCATCTACTACTGGAAAACCTGTTTTGCCTTCTTTCCATTTCTCAAACCATCCAGAATTATTCTTCCAATGAATTTTAGAAAACTTCATCTGTTGAGGATGCCCCTTCTCCAATATATCTGGTCTGTAATTCACTATATAAAAATAAAACTCTCTCCAAAATAATTGCTCAATCAATCCTGTATTCATTCCTATTTTATCACGAATTGCCCAATACACCTCTCGTATCGATACACATCCAAACTTGATATAAGCCGACAAATGCGTCGTCGCATACATCAAATCATTTCTCATTTCTTTATATTGGTTCCATTCAGCCATTTTCTTTAAAATAGAAAGAGCATAAGAGCGACCGCCGGTAGAGATGGGTTTAGGATGATGAGAATAGAAAGAATGGATACGATCATGATTGATTTCAAAATCGAATTTCTTTTTGGCAATTTTAGAAGATTTAATAGAAATGGATTTTGGTTTTTCAGGAGTCATCTTGATACCTGTATTTTTAAAAGGTGTGAATTTTTGATAATATAAACCATCTTTCTTTACAATGGTTCCCATAGGAAAGAGAAGATAATCTTCGACAGAAACACATTCGATCTCTTCTTCTTCACAATATTTCATGATTTCTGCATCTCTCTTTTTGGCATAAGGTGTGTAATCTTTATTAAAATAGATGGCATTAAATTCAAATTCTTTTTTAATTTTTTTAAGAATGGATATATTGTCACCATAAAAGAAATGGATTTTTATATCTTTTTCGAGAGCATATAAAGATTCTACTAAAAATTGAAAAGAAGAATCTGAAAAATAATCATTCTCTTTTTTGTTTGCTTGCTCACTTGTAAAAATAAAAATCGGTAAAATCTTTTCAGATTCCTTATAACATTGCATAAAACCTAAATTATCTTCTATACGATAGTCACGACGAAATATAAATACAGATCTCTTTTCTTCTGACATCTCTCTCTTCTACTTATTCTTCTTTTTATCTTTTTTAAAAAAACATACTACTTAAAGAAAAGTTTTCTTTAAGTTCAAAAAATTTGATGAAATGAAAATATAAATTATTACTTTCGCAACTTGTTGCAATAACGATCACTATAACAGGAATTACAAAAAGAAGTTCAATGAAAAAAGAGATGATTTGTAAAAAGTAAAATAGTAATGTATGAATTGCTGGGGTAATAAGCGAACAACTTGATTTCGCATATAAAGTTAGCAACAAGTTATTTTTATAAAAAATTGGCAAAACTAATTTTAATTTTCTTTGCACAACTTTCCATAAAGTCAGTCGTTGCCTCAAATTGCGAAAGTCTTTTTATTTTGAATTTTTATCAAATAATAATGAACTTAAAGAAATGGTTTCTTTAAGTAGTACAATTTTTATAAAAAAAGTAAATTAACGTTTGCTGACGAGTTTGTAGAGAAGAAGGATAAGAATGACGATAACAATGATAATAAAGACATTGGTCATCATATCTTTTTTATCATCTTTCATCTTCTTTTCAACAACTTTTTCAATAACTCTTTCAGCTGGAGGTTGATAATCGATTTGTGCAGGAATATATACATCGGGTGTTTGATTTGAAATTCCATAAGGATCATAAGTGTTATAAATAGGTGTTGTATAAAAAGCTCCTGCATCAGGAATGCTATCAATATTGATATAGGTAGTTCCCCAATCACCACCTCCACCACCCCACCAAGGACCATAACCTGCCCATCCATAAGGTCCAGGACCCCATGGTCCATAAGGATTTGGATGATGATGACGATTATTATTTCGATTTCGATTTCGTGCTGCCCAAGCTCCTCCTGCCAATGCTCCTGCTCCAACAGCACGACGGAAACCAGCTCCTCCACCTCCACCACGACGTCCTCCTCCACCTCTCATGCCACCTCCTCTTCCACCACCACCTCCTCCACCTCGACCACCACGGAAATGTTCGACTTCTTCGGGACCATCTGAATATCCTCCCATATTAGAAGGAGCAGGAGCCATAGGAACCATAGGATTGTATTGAGTAGATAAGTTTTCTTGAGTTAAATCTTTTTTGCGAGTAAGTTGTTGATGACTATCCTCTGAAAAATTCATGAGAGGATTGGGACCGCGAGCCATCATTCCATGCATGGGTGCATTCCAAGGAGAAGTAGAATCTGTTTCATACATGAGACTTGGAGAAGGACCTTCAAACTGAGAATTAACAGTATATCCTCCACGACCCATATTCATTTCATTATTAATAACTTTGTTAAAATTGTAATCTTGAACCATCGGACCACCTAAATCAGTGCGAGGATTGGAAAAATCATCACAAAAAGGGACATCACCATAAAAAGTTCCAGAGACAGGTGCTGCTTGTTGAGACAAATTCATATAACCTAACATCTTCTTAATATCTATATTTATGTAACATATAAATATCATTTTTACAAAAAAAAGAATTTTATTCTATCTTCTTCCTCTTCTTCCCATTCTTCCACGACCCATGGGTCCCATTCTACCGCGACCACCCATTGGACCTCTTCCTCCCCTACCACCTCTTTCACCACGAAAAAAAGGAGGATGATGAGGAACATGGGGAAGAGGTGCAGGAATAAACAAGGCCTCATCAATCTCTTCTTCAATTTTATTTTTTTCTAAAGAAGTCTTTTTAACAGCAATGGGTTCTGAAGGTGTTTCTTCAACAACGGGTTCTGAAAGAGTCTTTTCAACAAATGGATTCACTTGGTTTTCTTCTGACATTTTCTTTTCTATTATTTTATGATAGAAAAATTTATAAAAAAATCATGGTTTTATTAAGCCCATGAATTCAAGCTTTGCGTGTAAGGATTTTGACGGAAAGCATCCAAAATGCCTGGATTGATACGATCGGCAATAGGCTCATTGGGAACAGTCATCTTATCTTGTGTCAAATTGCAATTGCTTAATTGAGGAATACTATTTGACATTGTGGAAGGAGCTACTCCACGCTCATTCAAATATTGATTTTGAATATCTCCCATTTTATGTGTGGTTGCATTGATCATATTTGCATCAACACCAGCACTGGGTCCTTGTGCACCTGGTGTAAATCCACAATCTTGCATATCACGAACTGCTTTCATTGTAGCATTATAAGCATCTTCATAAGAGACAGGATTTGATGTGCCTTGTGTATTACCAGAGTTACCTGTGTATTCCACACTAAACATTCTATTGGTTCCTACTGCTTGAACATCTGTCACTTCATAAGCTCCATTCAAATTCTTATTGGCATTTGTCATATAAGCAACAGATGTTGTTTGACGATGTGTAGTAGGTGCATCAGGACCTTTCTCAGTATAAGTTCTTTTAATTTCAGATGTAAAGTTACCCATATGTTCATTATTTTCCAATAATTGTTTATGAGTAGGACGCAATTCATACTCATCAGGATCATACACATGACCTCTACTGGGTTGTTGACTTGCCACCATACCAGAATGTAAGTTATCAATATTCGTCTCTTTCATAGTATGTCTGGCAATATCATTAGGATCATATACTACACCTCTCTTTATTTCTCCTCCATCCATGAAACCAGCATGTTCATTATCTTCTAACATCTCTTTCATAGTAGTATCAGGACGATCTTCAGGATCATACACAAATCCGCGACTTGGTTGTGTCATACCCACATTACCATTATGAGAATTGTTTTCAGTGCTCTCTTTCATAGTTCTCTTCGCCTTTTGTCCATTACGAGCTTCACCTTTTGCAACTTTACTATGTAAGTTGAGAGTATGTGTTTTCGTTCCTGTTTCTGTGCGACCATTAGGACGCATACGAATTGATTTTTTACCATAATCATTGGGAGTATTATCAAGACCCAACATTCCAAGAATCGACCATTGTCCTTCTACAGTAGCATTACGAGGACCATCTGATTCATAAGTAGGTTTTGTAGAAACACGGTATTTACCACGAACGACACCTTTACTTCCTTGAGTGGGTGCGGCAGGATTAATACGTGTCTTCAATTCAGTTGTCTTACGATTGGTATATTTCAATACTTGGCAAGGACGTGCTGCAGGAGCTTCTACTGCACCTACAGTGGTAAAATAACGATCGGGTGTCTCAATCCAAAAGGTATCAGGACGATTTTTAAACATAGTTCCTACTTTACCAGGTTTGGCAATATGAGCACCTGAAACAATACGTCCATAATAAGATACTTTTGGTTTATTCTTAACACGAATTTCATCTGTTGTTTTAGGCATAGCATATTGAATAGCATCTGTTCCACCATTACCTTTAATAAAACCACCACCTGAATTGCTATATCCATCATTCAAATTCGGTGCAATATATTGTTTCTCAACTGGAGTTTCATTACTACGTATATTCGAAATTTGACTTACATAACGTTCCATTTGGAAACCATCTAATGATTGTGCACCATATACATTAGTTACATTCTTCTGAGGATCAAAGAATAAACCCTGTTCTTTTTTGTGTTGATACGAATCTTGATCTCCTGTAAAGTTTTCAAAGATACCGCGTGTTGCATATTCATCCACATTTTGACGAACTTGCCCACCAAAATAGGGTTGCATATTATTATGAGTAAAATTATTTGGGTTTAATGGTTCTCCTGTCAAAGAGATTCCCATCGTTCCACCTGATTCTGGACGCATCATATTGTTTTTGGTGCGGTTATTATCTTGATTGGCATTTGTTTTTACATTTTGAACATCCAAAAGAGCTTCATCATAAGTCATGAATGAATTAAATTCAACAGGAAGCGTTTTATCTGCAAAATCTACTTTATTTAATTTAGTCCCCACTTTTGCATCACCTATAAAAGGAGATTGAGGAGGACCGCCAAATATCACATTACTCCCCTGTTTCATGGATTCTTTATACAAAGGACCTGAATTCTTCCATTCCGATTGAAAAATATCATAAGCACGATTGCTTTCATAAATACTGGATCCATTTGGTTGTTTATTTAAAGGGACTTTTGCCATAAATTGTTTTTTATCATCTTTTTTTTTGGAATTCTCAAGTCCCAACATAGCACCCAATCCAACAAGACCCGAAGCTAAGATTAATTCCATTTTATAATATCTTCTATTATAAAATACCTTTTTATTTCTTTTCTCCAAACTAAAAAAAATCATTAAATCCTCTTAATCTCACGTCTTGCATTATGTAACCATAAAATATCTGCATGATAAATGACCATCAACAATCCTCCTACCATCCACATATCTCTTCCTTCTTGATACTTCGCACACTTCTCTGTAACATCCATATAATAATATAAGATCATCGGCCAAAGATATAACATCCTTACAAAAAATATATACATCATTCGATACCATGCCATTCCTTTTACCATTCCATTTGCTCCACTTTTTTCCATCAAAATCATCTTCATACCACTTACTACACTCATGCCTTCACTTATCGAAATCAAAACACTCATTCCATACATCTTTTGATATTCAATCATGATAAATACAAATAATGCAATCAAATGATGAAAGAGTAAATCATAACGAATCTTCTTCTCTATTTTTAAATATCGTTGATATCCTAAAATGACTGTATCAAAAACAAAATAAGCAAACATCGGATAATGTAAATCTTGCCATTTTACCAAATTCTCTTCCATACACTTATCTTGCCACACATCACCTAACATTTTCCATCCTTGAAGTGAAAATGATAAACACATGAATGATCGCATCATATTCACACTATAACGATTTAATATCTTCTTCTCTTCTTTCTCTTCTTCTTTTTTAGGAAATACCCAGTGATTTAACACATAATGAAAACCTAAAGTATAAACTCCCATCTCCAACATTGTCCAATAAAAACTCGATGGAAACATCTTACCATTCTATCTTTTCTTTCGATTTTCTTTATATTCATCTAAACATTTGATCAAATTACAAACTACTTAAAGAACAGATTCTTCAACTTCGATGGCCATCATTTCATGAGGATGTTCATATTTTTGTTCATCTTTAGGATATGTTTTCACATCTTCTAATCCTTTTGGATTTTCATTATAAACACTCATCATTTTCTCACCATTTTTCATTTGATACAAATAATCATCTACATCAGGATTTGTGCGAATTCGATCTTCTATACTTTTTCGTTTCCATCTTCTGATTCCTTTTTCTTCTTTATACTTTTCCACATCTTCTGGATATAATCGTTGATATAAATGCACTTTCTCATGAATCAATGTTCCTGTTACATATTGATCATCATTTTGTAAAAGAGTATCACTTAACATAATATAATCATTACGAGTATGAGGAAGACCACCTTCATATACATTACCTTGTGTATAACCAAATTTCCATGTAATTTTATTTAATTTATCTCCATGTAACCAATTTTTACGAAGAGGTTGAATGAGTTGATCTGCAAGAGAAGTAAGATTTTGTAAACGATTTTTTTGAGAAGTAGAAAAATCTGAAATAGATGTTTTTATCTTCTGCAAATACTCCTCTATACTATTTACACCTCTTGCTTCTAAATCATACATTGAAAACGTTTGATAATATGGATCTTTTTCATTTAATAATTTTTGTTGAGTCTCCTCTTTTGTCATAAAATATATATTTGATTCTTGATTTGTAAAATCTTCTCTTCCACCTCTCATGGAATACCAAAATAAACACAATATACCGATCATTACTATAATTCCTATCACAAAATCTTGATTCATTCTTCCTATTATTAAAAAGGAGATTTATATGAATTTTTTTCATATAAATATACAAAATAGTTGATAAATTAAATCAAAGTTCGAAGATCCTGAGGAAGAGGTGCAATACGAGTATGGAATTGACGTTCAATGTAATTTAAAATACTCTTCTCTTTGCGTGTGACAAAATTAATCGCAACTCCCGTTCTTCCAAAACGTCCTGTTCTTCCAATTCGATGAATATATGTCTGTGAATATTTTGGCATATCAAAGTTAATCACAAGTGACATCTCTTGCACATCAATACCACGTGCCATCACATCTGTTGTTATTAAAATACGGAATTTACCAACTCGGAATGCATCCATAATCTGTTTGCGCTCTTGTGCCATCATACTACCATGCAGAATTCCTGCTTGATAACCCCTCTCATCAAACTCCCATTTCAGACGATCTGCTCGTTCTTTGGTATTACAATATATAATACATTGTCCAATTGAAATATTTTGATAAATATCAAATAATACCTCGACTTTCATATATTCATCCAATGCAACATAATATTGTTTAATCTCTTCAAGAGTCAGTTCTTCGTCTTTTACAAGAATCTTTACATGATCTTCACGTAATATCTTATCAACAAGTGATGACATCTCTTGAGGAATCGTTGCTGATGAAAGAACAATTTGACAATTTTTCGTAAGACTTTGAATAATTCCTCGCACTTGTTTTCGGAAACCACTTGATAACACTTCATCTGCTTCATCAATAATTAACATTTCTACACTTTCAGCATCAATCATCTTACGATATAACATATCACAGATTCTTCCAGGTGTTCCAATTATCACTTGTTCTGAAATCGGTCCATCATAATAACGAGTGCTTAGATCTCCACCCATGCATAGAGCATAAGTAATTCCACAATATTTGGAAAGATCAATAAAAACATCTTTAATTTGATCAGCAAGTTCTTTTGTATTGGATATGACAATGACTTGAGTTCTCTTCTCTTCAAATTTAATTCTTTGAAGTAAACCAGTCACAAAAGTAGCAGTCTTACCCGATCCTGAATGGGATTGCAAAACTAAATCACGACCATCTACAATTGGTTTGATACCAATTCGCTGAATGGGTGAAGGCTTTTGAAATCCATTTGCAAAAATACCATTTAGAATCTCTTGTTTCAGACCCAGTTTTTCATCTTCAAAAGTGTCGATATAAGGTATCGCCTCACTTAATACATAATTTTCAAAAAATTGTGTTGGCGCAGTCGCCTCTTTTGCTTCTACAGGTTCCATTTTGTCTATTTTCTTATCTATCTTTTTCTTTATATTCATTTTTTAAAATGGACGAATTCAAAATATAATGTTGATGAAATGAAATCAAAAAATCAGGAACGATCTGATTTAATCCAATCATTTCACTCATCCCACATTCATGATGTTTTATTAAATAATCTGCTAAAATACGATCATTACCATATTGATTATATTGATATGTTATATTTGCAATTTTCTTAGAGAAGAGAAGTGATATTAAACATTTTTATTTGTATTTTATTTGTATTTTATTTTTATTTTTTTATATGCATTTATTGAAAAAGGAATATAAAAAAATAGTAATTTTTAAAGAGAGAAAGATGGAAAAAAAAAAGTCTTGTGAAGATTGTGGAAAGATGTTTTCAACATCTTCTTTGAAAAAACATCGTGAAAGAAAAAATCCTTGTAAAAAAAATATGGTAGATGATTTTTTAAATGAGATCCAAAATGAATCAATGAATGAAGAGACTACTGTTTCATCATCTACAAAATTAAATGTGTTAGATCTTTTTTGTGGATGTGGAGGTATGTCAAAAGGTTTGAGTGAAGCAGGTTTAAACATTGTCGCAGGAATTGATGTATGGGATAAAGCAATTCAAAGTTATAAAAAAAATTACCATCATATGGGTATAACAGCTGATTTAACTAAATTACCACCCGAAAAGTTTCAATCAGAATATAACAAAGACGCATTACCAATTGACATCATTGTCGGAGGGCCTCCTTGTCAAGCATACTCTGTTGCAGGTAATCGAGATCCAAATGATCCTCGTGCATCTCTTTTTATGGAGTATGTGAAATATTTGGATTATTTTAATCCTAAAGCATTTATAATGGAGAATGTAATAGGAATATTATCAGTAAAAACAGCAAATCGTGAAAATGTAATAGATATCATTATGGCACAATTAACACGTAATTATGAATGTGTGATATGTAAATTATATGCAAGTGATTTTGGAGTTCCTCAAAATAGACGTCGTGTTATTATTATAGGAATTCGAAAGGATTTAGGAATAAAACCTATCGAACCAACTGTTATCAATACAATTGAAAATAGAATTCCAGTAAAAAATATTTTAGAAAATCGTGAAGATGTAGATCCATCTCATTATTTAAGTGAAAGAGCCATTGAAGGAATTCAAAGGAAAAAAGAAAGATCTAAAGAGAATGGTCAAGGTTTTGGAGCACAAATGTTGGATTTTAATAAACCTTCTTTTACAATTCCTGCAAGATATTGGAAAGATGGTTATGATGCACTTGTAAGATATAATGACACCGAAATTCGTAGATTAACAATTAAAGAATTAAAAAGAATTCAAAGTTTTCCTGATGATTATATTATAGAAGGTTCAAAAAAAGATATTATTATGCAAATTGGAAATGCAGTTGCATGTAAATTTGCTTATCATTTAGGAAAACATGTTATGAATATTCTTCAACAATAAGATGATTCCAAAAATGTTGTGAAGAACTGCGAAATTGTGAATAATTGCGAGTATTTCCATTATACATTCCAGAATCTATAAAAATATTTCTTTTTTTCATATGTTCTATAAAATATTCATAATCAAAAGCATCGCCAAAACATATTTTATCATATTTTTTACCATTTTTCATACAAATAAAAAAACCATGATGATTAAATTTTCTTTCAACTTTTTCTTTTAAATCTTCTGATTTCCAATATGCAATATATATTGGATTTGACACTTTTAGATAATCTGGAAAAGATTCTTTTCTTTCACGTTCATCTTTTTCAAAATGATACAAGACATAAATATTATTACTTTCATCGATATCTATTTTTTGTCCACATGTATTCCATATTCCATATGTAGGAAAACAATAACCTGACCAAGAATAACGATTATTCTTCTTTGGATTTGGATTTCCAAAATATTTAATAAAATCACTTCTTTGTATAATGATAGGTTCTAACCAATGATTTAATGTGCATAAATGACTTATATTTCTTGAAAATAAATATTCAGATGCACTGAAATCACCAAATGTTATTTTTGCAGAAGATTTTTTCATTTCAAAACCATATAGATCTGGTTCATTATTTCCATTTGGTTTGATATTCATCTGTTTTTCTAACCAATGACCTTCCTTTCCACAGTGTTTTTCATTATAATCAGATATTTCTGGTTCTTTTCCTCTTACATTATTTCTAAATAGTTCAATAATCTTCTCTTTTAATTCTTCTTTTGGATCATAAATGGGTTTTATAATCTTATTTCTTTTTTTATGAAAAATAACTTCATTTATATCTAATTCATTCAATTCATTTTTGTTGGATTCTGTAAGAAATGACGTAATATCTTCACTCTTTTCATCTCTGGGTAGTATTTGATTTTCCATATGTATTTGGATTCTTATAATATTTAATTCTATTTTTTACCATAAAAAAATGCATATTCATTTTTTATCTCATTCTGATTAAAAAATATATTACTTGAAAAACAAATTATTTTTTAACCACAAACATCATATTGATACATAGGTCCAGTAAAGTTTGCGGGAACTCCATTAATGGTTTGTGCTTTAGGATCAGGCATATTAGGATCCATTGAATTTACTTTAGGTTGTGAAACACGAGGACGGTGATTATCTTTTACGAGAGTTTGAGTATTTACCATCATGGAACCAGGGAAGAAAACACGTTCTTGAGGATTGAAGAAGAGAGGGTCAAAACGATTCAGAGTAGTTCCACGCAGATTGGAAGCAGGATTGTTGAGACGAGTGTCATCTACAGGGAAGTGGCAACGAGGAAAATTAACAAGATTATTATCACCTGGACGGTTCCAAGTATTACGAAGACCCGGTTCGTTGCATCCTTGTGAAACACCTTGACCGCAAGGCTCACCTGATGAACAAGAACCAGGTTTGCAGTTAGGAGTAAATTTCTCCATCGAACAACGAGTAGCAGGACGATTCAGATTGAGAAGGTCAGATTCAACATCGACTGGTCCAGCATAGAAACGCCAATCGACATGAGAATTCATAGATACACCGGTCTTTTGATTTTGAATCCAAGGATTATCATTAAAACAGTTGTTGCACATAATGGGTGTTTTCAGAGAGTAGTCACCAGGTCCTGAAGACATTTTGTTATACTCTTTGGTTTCACATTTATCATACTTGGGGCGGTTAAAACTCATACTATACTTTAAAGATAGATTTATTTTTCTCTTGATTTTCTTTTATCGATTTATTTTTATTTCTCTCTTAATATTATAAGAAGAATCCACTATGAGTTCCAATCATTTATGTTATGACAAATGTGCTTATGAAAAGAAACTGAAACAATCTACTTCTCCTCTGGATTATAATCTTTATACTGGAAAATTCGAAAATACTTCCAAATGCCGTATTGAATTTGGAACTGTCGGTGGAAATGGTGTTTCTCTCTTCTCTGGTAATCTTGTAGATCTTGAATCTGATCTTCGTGGTCAAACACGCATGAATTCACAATGTCCTTCTACCAAATACAATCCTAACAAAACCAAACCTATTCTTTTACATCAACCTTCCTGTCAAATTCAATATTTCCCTCAAACCGGATCTTCGAATGTGCGTGGATTTGATGGTTCCCAATGCTCCTTCAGTTCTTGGAATTAAATAAAATATTCATTCACTTCATTCATATAAAAAGTAAGTTTTATATGAATAAAAAAGATATGATACAAAGAATATATACAATGCCACCTAAATTTCCTCCTCCTCCTCCACACAGACGAATTCCTCTTCCAGGAGAAGAACAACGCAAAAAGAAATTAGAAGAAGATATGAAGAATCCTGAACAGATTCAAATCGTGAAACAAAAATTACAAGAATCACATGCAAAAAAGAGTTTTGAAATTCATATCTTCTTTCAAAAAACAAAAGAGAATATCTCCAATCAACCTCATTCTTCAATTGAAATTGAAAAACAACATCGTGATATTCTTCTTCAAAATATTAAAACAATGATTCATCAAGGTGACAAACTCATGTTTATGAAGAGAGAAGCTACACCTTTTAAAACTCTCATTTTACAATTTGATGATGAAGATATCTTTCAAAAAATTGAAAGAAAAACTCCTATCTGTTCCGATGGTATCTCTCGTTCTTCTCCTTTTCTTTATATTCAATTCCTTTTAGCTAATTCTGAAACTAATATTGAATTTCAAAAGATGATGAATGAAAATTCGAATCTCTTTTCTTTTACTTATCAAGAGAGAGAACCAGATCCTATGTTAAAGACACAATTAAAACAAATTCAAGATGAATATTCTGAATATTATGAAACCATGCAATTTTATCAACAAAAAGATTTTACACCTATTTCTTATTTCACCATTTTTGCAACATTAAAACTTTAAAGAGCAAAATAACGATCTCTTTCATATTTTGTTGTAAAATGAAAAGTTAAAAATACATTCGTTCCACCTGTCTTCATTGGTATTTTTCGATGATAACCGTTTTGATATGAAATCAAAACAGCTCCTCTTTCTCCTGTAAAGATTCTTGAATTAGATAATTTTACATTCTTCTTATTTATATGAGATCCTTCTATAAATGCAGGTGCTCCATTCATTTCATCCAAAATATTTGTTATAAATATTGTAAATTTCATATTCTTCTCATTTCCTGTATCTACATGAAATTGATTCGTATTCATTACATTGTTATAAATTTGCATATTGACTCTTGTCATCTTCCATTCTATACCTGTTGTTTTTAATAGAATAGCTTGCATGACACCTATATCAAAATAAGTTTTGACTTGAGGCAAGAGACGATCTACATTAAAAAAATCAATCACACCTACATCTGTCTGACGATTATATGTTCCACGATTATCAATCACTGGAACATAATAATGTTGCAATTGATGAAAATGTTGAAGAGCTCCATATGTGTTATTTACAAAATAATGTTGTTGAGGCACATCTTGTCGTTTTTGTAAATGTGAATAAATTCCTTCTTGATGAATAAAACTTTGCACTTCATAATAAAAACGATCTACCAAATCTTTCGAATATACATTCTTCAAAAATAAATATCCATTCTCTTCTAATGTATATTTTACTTCTACATACTCCTCATCTACATTCTCCATTTGATCAATTTCTTCTACATTCTCCATTTGATCAATTTCTTCCCCATTCTCCATTTGATCAATTTCTTCCCCATTCTCCATTTGATCAATTTCTTCCCCATTCTCCATTTGATCAATTTCTTCTACATTCTCCATTTGATCAATTTCTTCCCCATTCTCCATTTGATCAATTTCTTGTAAAGTTTCCATTTGATTATTTTCTTCTAAAGTTTCTATTTGATCATTTTCTTCTAAAGTTTCTATTTGATGAAATTCTTGAATAGGAGTATAATAGATATCTTCTTGAAATGTATTTTCTAATTCTTGACGTAATGCATCCATGATTCCTTTCTCTTATTCTCGATTTTTTTCATACACATTTTACCTATTAAAAATTTGTAAAATGAAATTCAATTTAAAGAAATGAGTTTATTTTTTGCCACCGCAAGATTTGACATAATCGATATTGCGAATGACAGAACGGGTGCTCATACCACCACGCACCCAATATTCAGGGATGATATGTTTGGTATCTTGAACATTCTTTTGAATGCAAGGAAGGAGAGGAATAAAGTTATCAATACTGACATCGGTAGTGGATCCTTGTGATTTCTTAGTGCGACTCTCTTCACCATAAAGAAGACGAGAACTTAAATCAGGATTCTTTAAAGTGGATTGTCCTTGTGCCATATAGGGAGATCCAATAAAAACACGAGTATCTAATTGATTACGATGACCATCATGAGTCATAACACCATTACGGAGGGTAGTGCAAGTATCGACATGTTTTCCATCTGTATCGGCATTGCGTGATTCGAGAACACCACGAACTTGGGTTTGAGTGATGTATTGATCACGAGCTCCATTGGGAACTGTAGGACGAATGGAAGGATCAAAAGAGTATTGATAGAGGCGATGATTGGAAAAATCTTGGGTATCATGAGCACATCTATCATAAAAGAGGGATGAAGTGGAATGTATGTTGAGAACTGGAACATCGGAAGGATTCATGATGAAAGAGCTTTTACTTAATCATTAGTTAGAAATTTTTTTGTTTTTCTTTTATCAAATTGATTTTGATAAAATGAATATTTGAAAAAAAAAGATTAATATTTTTGAACAGTAAAATCGTATGGATTTTGAGTAGCAATTGAAGGGAATTCTGGAATAGGTATTTGTGGAGCACAACTGATCGAATTCTCTTTGCAAGTTGCTGTTGTTTGATAACACCATTTTGCAAAACTGGTCTGTTCATTTGGAATTGTTGTGGATGGCATTTGATAAAAATAGAGTTCAGCATTATCTTTACGATATACATCACTTACACTTCGATATGAATTATAATCGAATTTCTCTTCAACTTTCTTCTTAAGTTCCGGATCATTCCATATTTTAGGTGCTTGAGGCATTGTTTTATCATCTGTAATTAAATTAATATTCATAAAAGGATTATTCACAGTTGGTTCAATCTTCTTCTTATGATCTTCATTCCATATCTTTTCATTCACTGAATTTACATCTGAATTGGGATAAGAATTAAAATATAATTCCATATTTTCTTTTTGTGTTTTAAATATAAATACTGTAAATAACATCACCATAATCATAATAAAAAAATAATGATAATTACGAGTTGCTAAATATAAAATCATACTTAATAAAATGGAAAGACGTGTCATTGCATTTAATTTTTCAATTAAAGTCATATCATAAGTTGGAAAAAATTGTGATATGCGTGTTTTATCATATAAAATCTTAAAATCATCTAACCAGAAAGAATCACTCTCTATAGATAATGATTTTGTCGTATTTTCTGTTAAATTACCAGCTATGTATTTACTATTCTCCATAGATCCTATATCTAAATATTATTTAGATATATTATTTTCATAAAATCAAATCTTATTTTTAATCTATTTTACTCTTTCTTGGGTCCTCCCATATTCTCCATACAATCTCCCTCTTCTTTTGACTTCTCCACTGTTCTACGTAATTCCTCTCCAAGTGTTTGATTCAAATTTGCAAAGATATTTCCCATCTCTGCAGGCATTCCTAGCATCGGAGGCATGGTAGGATTTCCACCTTCCGCCATATTCTTAAACATTGACATAGGGTCAAAGCCTGCCATATTCTTGAAATTACCCATCAAATTCGTTGCTTCACCCACCAAATCCTCTTCACGCATTCCATCTTTTGACATTGCATCTTGTACTTCTCCTACTACAAACTTCAGAAGATTTGCAATTCCTCCACCATCTCCACCTTGTAATGATGACATTAGTTTCATCGGATCATCTAATTCAGGGAAATCTTGTGGGTTAATCTTTGAACTTATATTCTTCGCCAATTGAGCAATCTTTGTTCCCTCTAAACCTTTCATAAAAGCATCTTCAAACATACCCCCTTTTTGAGAACTTTTACTCTTCTTCTTACCCTTCTTCTTATCTTTCTCATCCTCAGAATCCGTATCTAAATTTTGTTCATATGTTACCATCGCTTGACTATCATCCAGAATCGAATCCACACAATCAATCGATACTAACATCTTACTATAATTCTTATTGTCATTCAGATTCTTCTTCACGAATTCTACATATTCCGGATAAAACAATATTGTTCCATCTTCATCCGTCTTTGTAAGCATCTTGAAACATCCTACCAACTCATGAAAGATCAATTCACGACCACCATCATCACACTCTTTTAGAATATGTTTCATCTGAGCCTTTCCAATCAAACGACTCACTTTCTGTTTCTCCACCTTTCCATTCTTCTTTTTAATCTTATCCATTTGATACATAAAATAATCCGCATTATGATCATGCAACTCCTCTAAACAATAAAGGAAACTATCTGATAAATTATAAAGAACTTGATCATCATTTTCACCTTGACGCTCCATGAAATTACGAATACCCGCTTCCATCGCTCCTGCCACATCATGCGAATACTTATACTTCTCTTGAACTGTCTTTGCAAGTGTCACATACTTATCAGTTACTTCTTGCACAATTTGTGAAAAAGGTTTAGCAACAACCTCTTCATGAATTGATGTATTCTCCAGAATCTCTTCACTCATCTTTTTGTATTACTTTTTACTCTTGATTTTTTTTTATATTCCAAACCGCACTTTTCCATTTCTTTATATTCAATTTCATTTGATAAAAAATAAAATAAAAGAATAGAGAGAGGAATGGTAACTAAAAAGAAAGTGTCAAAACCAAAATCAAAGAGAGTTTCATTAAAAAAAGAGAATATTACAATGACTGTAACTCCTAAAATGATGCAAAATGAAATGAATATGGACACAGATATGATGATAGATGAAATGATTGAAAAAACACAAAGCGGAAAAATTGATTTTGATCATATTTTATCTGAATGTTTGAAAAAACAAGATCTATTCACTTCCGGAATGACCAAAAATGAAAAGAACAAAATGAACAAAAATTATGAAAACTCATTTGATGAAATTGCAAAATTTAGAGAATCAATTACATCCAATGATGTTCGTCAAATTGATACCATTATTTATCATGATGAAAATAATGATGGAGTCTTCTCTGCTGTCATTGCTTATCATTATTTAATGACAGAACTCTTTAAAAATAATGCAAATAAAAGAGAGAAATTACAATTAATTCCTGATAAACCACGTGGTGGAGTTCGTTTTTTAAATCCTCGTAATATAGAAAAATTAAAAGGACGCAATGTTCTCATTGTTGATCTCGATTATCATCCTGATTACTTAAAACAACTTCAACAACAATGTGCAAGTGTTATGATTATTGATGATCATCAAGCTAAAAATACAGTCAATCAATCTAAAATCTTCGTTGGAACAAATCATGCAGCATGTGCTAATGTTTGGAAATTCTTTTATCCATCCAAACCGATTCCCGAAGTGATCAAGATGATCGATATCTCTGATTCCAAAAAACAACTTGGTGCTTACTCCAATTATATGAATCTTTTTACTCTTTTTATTGGTCACCGTTACACTCATAACAAACGTATGAAGAAAGATCTTAAACAATTAATGAATGAATTATGGGATAAAGTCATTGAGGCAAATAGTGTCAATGCCTTTATTGTTGGAGGTCATTATATGGATGAAGTTCAAGAATCATTAAAAGAACAAATCGCGATTAATGCGAAACCAGCTAAATTTCAAGGTTACAATGTCGGTGTTCTCAATTTTAATGCTCCTGCTCTTAAAAAAATGGTCGGACGTCAGATCAACACCAATTTTGAAAGAATGGGACAACCTATTGATTTTGCTGTCGTCTGGGGCTATGAATATACCTCTGGATCTTACGATATTACCCTCATTGATAATCACCGTCCTGAATCAACGATCAATTTAGCTGATATTGCTATAAAATTAGGAAAAATATGTGGTGATAAAAGAGGAGGTGGAGGACATCCCCACCAGTCTCACTTCTATCTAAAACGATCTCAAAAAATGGATATTTGGGATCTATTTGAAAAACAACTTATCTAAGCCTTCACTTTCATCTTTGTCTCTTGTATATACCTCTCTGACAATAAAACAAATACCTTAAAATACTTCCAACATATCGACTTATTCTCATCTGACAGTTTCTCTAACCAAATTTCACTCATCGTATCTCGAAATTTCGTCAAACTATCATTCCCATTCAAAAACTCTTGTCCACCTCCTGCTCTAAAAAAATCCTCATTCTCCGTCATAATCTCCTTCTTATGTGGATATATATATTGAATAAAACTTTCAATCAATACCTTAGGATTTGTCATCTTCACCATCTCATATTGATGACGAAATACCTTAATCGACTTAATATCCGGAAATAATATACTTATCTCTTCTATAAAATTCTCTATCTGTTTCATAAAAATCTGCCTCGTATTCATATTCATTTCTCTTATCCTTTTTTCCATCTTTTTCTTTAAATTCATTTCAAATTAACCAATTTAGAAGTATATAAAGAAATCATGTTTCTTTATATTCATTTTCATTTTACAAAATTAAGTATGTAAATAAAGAAATCAAATATTATTGTTACATACCACCACCGATGCGCATGGGAGCTTGAGGAATTTCAGAATTGCGACGTGCCATCATTTGTTCCATATCATTATCAAATTGTTTTCGTTTCTCTTGTTCTCGACTACTCATCTTCTCACCACCTCCATCATCACCCCAACCACCCATCATTCCATTCATCATATTACTAATCATATTTCCAGCTACACCACGATTTCCACTGGTTGAAACACCTTTACGAACGTCTTCATCATATTGTCCTCCTCCACCACCTCCTCCAAAAGATTCGTTGATAAATTCATACGCTTTCTTCATGGGATTTGCATTATCAATAAATGAAAAAGAATCAGAATAACCTGACATACCAACTGGATCATAATCTTGAATTCCTCCCATTTGCATCTGTGGTTGTTGCTGTTGTTGCTGTTGAGGTTGTCGTCCTTGACCTTGTTGCATAGGACGACTATGATCATCAAGCCATTTAAAGATATTCTTTCCAACAAATAATTGAGCTTTTCCTTGATAAGGAATAATAGCTGAAGGAACTTTTTCAATATATTTAGGAATATTTGCTCCACGTTGCATCACATTTACTTTGACAAATTTTTTATCTAATTCCGGATCACGTGATAAAATAAGAAGAATCTCTTTTGAAAATTTACATTCATTTGAATAAAATAATATATACTGACTCTTTTGACTCATTGATAAAAAATCCTTTTATAAATGATTTATATATTAAAACAGATTTTGCAAACGAAGTTTTGATCAAATGGCATAAAAAATGATTCTTATGAATGTATATAAAAAAAAAGTCATATCAAAAATTAGAGACACCCTATTGATTCAAAATGCCTTTATTCCAAAATATTGTTGAAAAACCCTTTATGATTGAATTTGATGTGGATAATTCCTCTGGAAAAATCAATACTTCTGTGATCAATGCCATTCGACGAACGATTATGACGGATATTGAAACTTGGCTAATGGATCCTGAAAAGACTGTCTTTACCGATAATACATCGATTCTGGACAATGAATTTATTTCACATCGTTTGTCACAAATTCCGATTCGTAATGATTTGAAAGAGATGGATTATGAAAATATTGTTATTGAATGTCGCAAAAAGAATGAAGAAGATGAAGTAATGTCAGTTTATGTTTCAGATTTCCAAGTAAAAGTAAATGGAGAGAATGTGGAGAATACGGTTCTTTTCCCTTATCCGAATATTCTTCTTCTTAAACTCCGTTTTCAACAATCCATTGGATTCGAAGCTCGCCTGAAAATTGGATCCGTTGATAAAGGAGATAGTGGAATTCATTGCACTGTTTGCACTTGTGTTCATACCTTTGTAGTAGATGAAACACAAGTAAAAGAGAAGACGAAAGAAATGACTGAAGAGGAGAAGAAGACATTTATGACCAATGATGTTCAAAGAGTATATGCAAAGAATAAGAGACAAGAACCTGATCGTTTTCATATGATGGTTGAATCAATTGGTCAATTTGAAGCAAGAGAAATTGTCAAAATGGGAATTCAGCTTCTCAAGAAGCGTATTCAAAACTTTACTCGAGATTTGAAAGGACGTGCTGAAAGAATTACGATTGAAAATGGAGAAGTATATGAAGATATTATTAATATTTCGGTAGATGATGAAAATGATACATTGGGAAATATGTTATCGATGTATATGAATCGTCAAGAGAATGTGGCATATTCCGGATATGTGATTCGTCATCCTTTGCGTAAGAATATTCTATTACGTATTAAATTGGAAGAGAATAACACAGTAGATGAGATTATTAAGAATTTCGAAGAAGTCACGAATCAACTTCAAGAGACACTGGATGAAACATTGGCTGATCTTTAATCAGACCAACCATATCGTTTTTGAAGATAAATAGTAAGATAAAAAGTGATAATAATTAAAATTGGCCATTTACCTAAAAATCGAACAAAAGAGAGTATAAAACAGAGTATGAGGAAAACGATAAAATAAGTGATTAAAAAACGTTTTTGAAGATAACGTTCTGCAAATGTGTCAACATCAAATGTAATTGCCATCTCTATTTATAATTACGATTCTTTTTATAAAATTCTTTCTATTATTAAAACAGAATGAATTATATCCAATCTATTTTAAACCATTATGATCATCATGCTTTTCAATTTTTTCTTGATAAAGAATTTACAATTCCTAAAAATCCTACTTTTTCACAAAGACCACTTCATTTACTTATTATCTCTTCTGCATCTTTTCATCCTCTTCATATTCAATGGATACATCTTATTAAAAAATTAAATCTTCATATTCATTTATTTACTGAAAAATCAAATATTCCTTCTTTACAAAAAGAGATTTATGGTGATGAATTAGAAGATCATATCCATTTTTATCATGGAAATCCTTTTATCATTGAAACTTTTCATTCACAACAATTTGATTATATCATGATACATCATGCATCTCAATTTGATTTTAAATTTATCGATCTTCTCCGAGAATACCATTCCATTTTACAAGATTATGGCAAAATCTATTTTTTATATAGTGTTGAGCATGGATCTGATTCTTCTCTTCAACGCAAAAACTTCTTTCGACAAAAAATAAAAGAATGGACACATCTCCCTATTGGGAATATCAAACATACTGTTGATATTCTCGATATGATCCAAACGATTTCACATCTTTATCTTAAAATTGAATCTAAACCTTTCAAATCTACCTATTATCCTATTTTCGGAAAACATCAATATTTCTCTTATATTTTACAAAAAATCAATTAATCTTTCTTTTCAATCACTATTTTTTTTGTATAATTCATATCATATTCCTTTTTATTTACAATCATCCACATCACACTTATCAAACCTATCAAATAAATACCAACATGTAACCAATATTTCTTCATTGCAGTTGCTATCATAAATACTACAAACGCAGTTGCCCATCCAATTAAGGTAATCATAGGAATATTGGAAGTCATCTTCATAATACTGATTTCATAAGCAAGAGGAATCAGTGAAAAAACTATCATCATATTGGCAAATAACAGAAGATAAGGAGCTTTCTCTTCAATATCAAATTTCATTCTTTCTATCTTTTATCATTTTCTTTTTTTTCATTTTCATTTTATAAATTTACAGATTTTTTAATCATCTTGATCTTGAGACATTTTACGAATGACTTTATTCTTCTTTCGTCTCTCTTCAACTTCTTTGTGATGATCCATTAATTGATACGTTTTTGCTGGATTCATATTTAAGAGATCCATTTCTACCAATTTACCTATAAACTGATAATCTGCATAAAAAATATCATCCTTTTCAGGTATCATGATTTCACAACGCAACCCTCTCGGATCTTCATCTTGATAAATCCTATATCGCACGGATATCAATTGATCTTCCGATTCAATCATAAATTCATCTTCCATAAAGATCTTGTCAACAACTATATATTTCTCATTTTCCAAGATAAAATAAACATTTCGTCCTTTTATACAAAAATTTGGCAAAATGACTTTTACACATGTTTTTAAAAGATCAGGATCACTTTGCCACTCACTTCGTGTCAAATATCTCGTTTCTACTTCTTCCTCCAAAACTTCTTTAGGAGGTAATATACGTTTCAACTTCTTCTCTTTACGTTCCATGATGATAGAAATTTTTTTATTTGTATCATCTTATCGATTTACTCATCTTCATTCTTTTCATTTTTTATACATATTTACGTTTCATTTTAATTATTTACGTTCTTATTAATCATCAATTGGAGGAGAGACTGTCTCCGGAAAGACCAAATCCGACTCTTCTACTTCCGGAATCTCCCGTATCTCCATCTGAACATCCCTATTTACTTCCATTTTATCAAATTCCTTCTGTGTCATTAAACCAGATTTGGCAATACGGCATTTGACATTGGGTGTGTCATTCTCATCTGTCTCTACTTCCTCTAAACGCTTGACGACATCCATCCCTTTCATCACAATTCCAAAGACTACATGTTTTCCATTTAACCAAGGTGCTTCTTTCGTAGTAATGAAGAACTGAGATCCATTACTATTCGGTCCTGCATTTGCCATCGATAAAAGACCTGGTTGATTATGTTCCATTGTCAGATTCTCATCTGCAAACTTCTCTCCATAAATACTATATCCTCCTGTTCCATCACCATTTGTAATATCACCACCTTGAATCATAAAATCTTTAATGATACGATGGAAAGGAACACCTTGATAAGAAGGACGTTTGCTATTATTCATGATGTTTTTACCACAAAGATGGCGGAAATTTCTACATGTCTTAGGAGCTTCATCATCTAACATTTGAAAGACAATTCGTCCTGCTTCTTCACCTCCAATCTCTACATCAAAATAAGGATATAAAGAAGTATTTTCGACATTGACTGGAGGTTTTTCCTCTTCTTTCTCTTCTGAATCAGTTGCATTCAATTCACTCAAAAGAGAAGCTACTGCACCCTTATTCTCCTCATGCTTTTCCGGATTCTCAATCTGCTTCTTTTTAAAAAAATACTTATATATCAAATAACCTCCACCTAATACTACCACTGCAACAATTACAATCATCAGGATCTTTTTCCAACCCATCTCTTTGAAATAACTCATCAATTGACCCATTTTAAATGAAAAACCACCACCGACAGATTCAATAATGACTTCTTCTTCCATTTTTTCTATCTCTCTCTTTATATTCATTTTTTGCGAAATAAACACATACTTAAAAAACCAATATAAAGAAAATGATGGAAAATGAAAAAAACAACCAAATGGAAGAAAATAAAAGTTTATCTTTTTTATACTTTTTGTATAAAATGAGTTATCATTATGAAAAAGGTATTATTCCTGTAAGTGAAGCAATTATCCAATTTATTCTTTTACATCATATGTATGATATCATAATTGAAGATGAAAATGTAGAAGAAATGATAAAGGAATGCATGAAATTCATGATTACATGTGAAAAGTCTGGATATCTTCTTTTGGAAAATAGTAAAGATCTTCCATATACAAATGCTCGTATTCAAACTGAAAATGAGGAGATGATGGATATCATCCACAAATTTACAGAATCTGAAGAATATATTGAAAATATAAATAGATCTATTCAAAAAAAGAATTCTATCAATCGACACTATATTCAAGATCTTTTTAAGAAATTTCAAAAAATGAATATAGATGTACAAGAAGAAGAAGATCTTCAAGAAATGATACAAGACAATCCACAAGAAGATGGAGTTCCTGATGAAATTATTAAAATCAAGTCATCAGATGGATCAAAAACATATTTTGTCAATGTATCAAGATGGACATGTAGTTGTCCAAGTTTCCAATATAGTCGTTATGAAGAACCTACTTGCAAACATGTTTGGAAAGTATTTGAAGAGAGGAAAAAAACAACTGTTGTATAGAAGATCATCTTTTATTTTTAATTTTTTCAATCAATTTTGTAGATGATTTATCTTTTACAAATGGAAATATCTTTACTTCTTTGCAAAATTCTTTTCCTAAAATATCTTGTGGTTGATAATCTCCTCCTTTTATAATCACATCTGGTTGAAGAATGGAGAGTAATTTCTCTGGAGTATCTTCATCAAACACAATCAAAGCATCTGCAATCTTTAAATATTTCAAAAAATCAATTCTTTCTACATCTGTATGAATCGGTCGTGATTCACCTTTTAATCTTTTCACTGAATTATCTGAATTGATTGCCACAATTAAATAATCACCACATTTTTTGGCAAAATGAAGTAATTGAAGATGTCCTGTATGAATAAGATCAAAACATCCATTTGTAAAAATAATCTTTCTATATTTCATTTTTATATTTGAAATCCATTTTCGCAAATACTCAGTATCTTTTTTAAAATGTAAAATATCTACTTTAGGTTCATAACTCCTTTGCACAAACTCTTCTACATCTCTTTTTGAACAACAATACGTTCCAATATTTTTTACAGATTTCTCTCCTATAAAATTTGCAAAATCTACTGACATTTGTATCGTTTCAATATCATCTATCTCATTAGCATCATACAACATTTCATACATATATACTAATCCTGCAAAGACAGCATCCCCACAACCTGTAACATCTTTTACTTGAATATTTTCATCTTGATGCTTTACTTGAAAAGATTCTTTTTGATTTTTTGAATATAATATCATTCCTTCTTTTCCTTCTGTCACGACAAGATGTGAAATTTGTAAAAATGGAATGAATTCTTCATCTTCTTGTAAATGGAAGTTTTGTAATATTCCATTCATCTCTTTTCTATTCGGTTTTATTAAAAATGCACCTCGATACTTCTCTACTTCTTTTACTTTTGGATCTACATAAACTCTCTTTCCTTTCATTTTACAAAATTCAATGATTTTTTTACATAATGAAATCGTTAAAACACCTTTTTGATAATCAGATAGTAATATACATTTTATTTTATCTATATTTTCACATATATAAGATAATATACTATCTTTTGATTGACTTGATATTGGATTTATTGATTCAATATCAAAACGTGATACTAAATGATCATCACTATAAATTCTATTTTTAACAGTTGTCTTACGATCTTTTTCTTTTAAAAATGTATATTTGATATTTCTTTTTTTACATAATTCTTCCATTTTGCAAATATCTTCTGTATTCTCTTCTCCTACTACACTCCATAAATGAACTTGATATCCATCTTCTTTCAATTGATTCAAATTATCTGCCACATTTCCTGCTCCTCCTAATTTATCTTCTATCTTCTCAATTTGATAAATTGGAATAGGAGCCTCTGGTGATATTCTTTCTGTCTTTGCAAAATAATTACGATCAATCATCACATCTCCTATTATCAAAAATGTACTCATCAATCAACTCCTATTTAAAGAAATGGAAAAAAGACATTTCATAAAAACGATTTGTTTTTATGATCATATAAAATATAGATTTAATTTGATTAAATGGGATAACTATCGGAATCTCCATTGATGTATTTGGTGATTTGTGTGCGGTTCCAGTTATAGATTGGAATGATATAATTAGGATTGATTGCACGTGGGCAAGGAAGCATATAACCTGGATTGGGAAGTTTGCTTTCACGAAGATATTGGGAATAAACAGCTTTGAGAAATTGTCCAGTCACAAGAACTTTATAAGATCCATCTTGGAAAGCAGGATAAAGGTCAGCAGGAAGATTGACTGTCCAAGTCTCATAGATCTGAAGACTCCATTTCTGGAAACTACGTGTCATTAAATTGCACATCTTCGTAAAGAAATCTGCATGTTTAATATAATAATAAAGAACTTTCTCATTTTCAGTTAAAGTGGCAGGATCAGTGACAGCAATATCTTTGGCTACACCATTGTTATAAACTACATTTGACCATTGCACAGGAAGTTGATTCTGTTGCATCACTTTGAGAAGATTAATCTTGGTTGTATCATTAATACCTTGGTAAATAGCATCTTGTGTTAAATAACCACCACTTACAGGAAGGAATACGGTGGTTTCATTACTTCCTACATGTTGAACACCTTTGAAACGAACAGTAGAACAGAAATGTTTAGGATTTTGGTTATAATAAGAACGTGCCATATTGCGATAATCAAGAATAATATTTAAGAATTGAGGAGCATTCCATGCAATCGCTAAAAGATAAGAACGAATCTTATTGATTTTATCAAGAGAATTTCCTTGGGCATCAAAGATGCTGGGATTGTTTTTAATGTTGTAATCAATGGAAGAGGGGTAGGGACCGCTAAGTAGATCAGTTGTACTCATCTTTAATCTTCTTCTATACTATCAATCGATAAATTTTTTCTATATGTTTTATTTTAAATTGAAGAATTAAAAAGAATGGTTTTTATATCTTCCTTCTCCTCTTCTTCTCTCTCTTCTTCTTTTACAATTATCTCTTTTTTCAAAAGTATCGGTTCTGGCAATTCTTTATATATCTTATTTTTTAACAAAAATTGCACATAAGCATTTAATTCAAGTAATTCTTGAGAATGATATACTTGATGTGGTATGTTTACATCTCCATAAAAATCAGGAGGTGCTATTAATTTATAATTCACTTCTCTTCTTTGAAAAAATGCATGTTTTGCATCTTGAATATTTAAAAAAAGCTCAAGATAAAAATCACGATTTCGAATCAATAGATAATAATACAAATCAATTGGATTCATTTTTCTTAAATAATTTTGTTGAACTCCCAAATTTCTCTGTTGATTCAAAAATGTATTTGTCTGATTGATCAAAAATATAATCTCTTGAGCTGAAAATTTCTTGTATGTTTTCTTATCAAAAGATTGAAATATATAAAAATATTCCTTACACTCATTATAAAAAGTAACTGCATTCATATACGATTTCGATACCTTCTCTAACATATCTTGATTCATCAAAAACTGTATAATCACTTTATCCGTATTCTCTTTTATAGTTCCTATTCTGGGATATTTATCTAAATCCATTGTAAAACTATCATAAATCGGTATTTGAATCGGATGTGGAGGTTTTGCCATTCTTGTCTGTATTTAGATAAAAAATCATTTTATTTTAACTAAATGAAAAAAAAAATGATTTCTACTTTCGACTTAAAAAAACACATCTAATAGAAAGATAGGTAGATATCATGGATTTCCAAGAACAACAACGACTGTATAAGGTGAGAACCACTGTATTAGAAATGATCGCAGATCGAGGTATTACTGTATTGCCTGCTTTGCATATTTCCTTTGAAGAATTTAAACAATTGTATGAAGTGAAAAACTTGGATATTTATATTTCTGATGAAGAGAAGAATAAAAAGATTTATATTCATTTCTTTAATGATTCCAAGAGTTTCTCAAAAATCAATTTGAAGGATCTTATGAAAAAATTACTTGATACTTATGAAGATGAAAATATGCAAGTGATTCTTCTTCTTCGTGACAAAGAAAATAGTATGGTGACACGTGAATTGCAAAAACCCATTTATGCAAATGTAGAGATCTTTTATCAACCTTATATGGTAATCAATATTACTCGTCATCATATGCAACCATCCTTTCATTTGATGACAACTGAAGAAGAAGAGGAATTTTTGCAGAAGTATAATATTACAAAGAGTAAAGCACCGAAGATGTTAAAGACAGATCCAATTGCAAAATATTATGGAGCAAAACAAGATCAAGTCTTTAAAATTACAAGAAGATCAGGTGTATCTGGAGAAGTTGATTATTATCGTGTTGTAAAGTAATGGATGTTTTTTTTTGTTTTTCTTATTTTTCTTATTTTTCTTTTTTTTTCATTTTTATAAAAATTTATTTTATAAAAAATATAAAAATAAAGAATGATTTTAATCTTTCTCATTATTAGATAATCACCTTCTTTTCAAAATGAATTATGATCAAATCATTGACACACATAAAGGTATTCTTCCTGTTCCTGTTCAACAAAATCCTGCTCCTTCCTCTCCTGAAGGTGTAAATTATGGACATACACAAGGCCCTATTCCTCTTCAACCCTATCCTAATGCAAAATATGACAAACAACAATATTGCAATCAAATCACTGCTCCTCCTCGTTCTCAAGATATTAATGTTCCTTATCAAGGACCTGAATGTGCTTATACAAATCCTCTTCCTTATGATAAAGATGCTTGTTTCTTAGTTTATAATGAATCACAGGGTGTAATTGGATTACAATGTAATAATGCAGGAGGAAGTGATAATGCAAATTTTGCCAGAGGAAATCAATTTGGATGGGATTATAAGAAAACTCAATCGAAACAATTTAAAAAACCTAAGAGAGTCATTCAAATGCCTGTTCAACAATCTCTTCAAGAACAAAATCCTGAAGTCATTTATGACAAAAATACTTTCTATCCTCAACCCGATTGGAATCTTCAAAAAGATCCCTCTTATGAAACCTACATGGAACCTTCTCGTTTTACACCGAATGGACTCCCTACTTACACTTTCCCTTATAAAGTCATTAATCCTATGAAACCTCTCACTTCAGGTGAATATGTTGATAAAATGGAGAAGAGAGAAGCCACAAATGATCCTGTCATTAACGATTATCCTATGAATGTTCCTTATCCTGATTTTAATCCTAAAATTACACTTGAGAATTTTGAAACAGAAGATATTGAAGGTAAAAATCAATCTATGCTTGAGAAAAAAGAATCAGATCCCCTTTCTGAAGAAGGTTTCCAAAATATGATGATGTGCCCACATCGTGGTCAATGCCCTTATTGCCAAAAGTGCCCTTTTGGACCAAATTGCAAATGTGGTAAAGGATGTCCTTATTGCATAAATTGTCCTATGATTAAAAAACAAACAGTGGATAACTTCTCCAATCAAATTCAAGAAAACTTTGAAAATGAACAAAATTCTAAATTACACCGTTTCTTAGCTCTCATTCTCTCGATTATTCTTATTCTATTGATCATTACCATGATCAACCGATACTTAAAAAAATAAATTAATAATGAAATATTAAATAAACATATAACCAATAAGAGACTATAAAAACAAAAACAATCCAAATAATACATGTTAAAATAAAAGCTAAATATCATACAAAAGAAATATTTCTTTGAATGGGACTTTGATAAGGAATTTCTAAAAGTGAAAAGATCTCTTCTTCTGAATTTAATAAAATCTTATCCCCACTACATATATTTGTTAATCCATACTCATTTAGTGATAATCCTTTTTCTATCGCACGATTTCGAATCTTGATATTAAATTCCTTATTTCCTGTGAAATAAAGAATTCCTCCCCAAAAGTTCTCATAATCAAATACCCGTATATCTATACGTCTTGCCATCTTCTTTACCTTACAAAATCCCATATACTTCTTCTCTCCTTTTTCTGTCAAATGATCTATTATAAAACCTTCCGAAACTCCCATCTCCACCACTCTCTTCAAATAATTTTGTTCCGAAATTCCTTTCACATACTTCGGATTCGATATAATCACATCCATATCTCCTGATGTCTCTTGTCCACGTCGATAACTTCCACATATCTCAAAAATACAATCCTTATCTATCTTCTTCAATATCTTCGATATCTTTTTCTTTGCATCATCTATCTCTTTTCTCGGAATCCTCTCCTTTAAATCTTCATAATACTTAAAACCCATCATAATATGATGTGTAGTACCTAATTTACCTTCTTCCATATCCCTTTTTACATCTTCCAAATTACGATATCCTCCTTCATACCATTCCAATGCTCTCTTCTCTCCTACACCCGTCACACTCAAAAATATATCCAATACCTCATTTCTCGATTGTTGCGATTTATATTCATCCAACTCTTTTAATGTTCCTGTCAACAGAATTTGATCAATCCTCTCTGCAATTCCCTCACCAATACCCTTGATACCACGCTCCTTACATTGTTTCATCAAATCCTTACCATTTTGAAAACTTTGATCATATGTTTCAATCACTTGTATACCTGTTCGTAATGCCTTGTTTTGAAATTTTTTATTTGCATCCTTTCGATAATACGATTCTAACACACGCAATACATACAATATCTTCTCACGATCTGCCATTTCTCTACATCTCTTCATCTCTATTCTTTAAATTCATTTCACTATCTAAAAAATAAAAATATCATTTCTTTATATTGATTTTATTTGATCAAATTAGTAACTATTTAAAGAAATGATTTTGTTTTTTTATATTGAATGATTTTGGTAAAAATAATATATTTTGAATAGAAGTATGGAAAATAAAGGTGTGAATAAAGGATAGAGGGAATGGAAGAATTTAAAAATCCATTTAAACAAGTAAATAAAACGATTCAAAAAATTGTAAATAGTGCATCGAATACGGATAAAGGTAAGAAAGAAACTAAAAAAACTCAACAAAAAGTAGAAAAAGCAACTCCTAAAAAGACTTCTACTTCACCACCTCCTCCTCCCCCGCCTCCAGCTCCAAAAAAATATTCATTACAACAAAGTAATTTTAATAATGATATTTATTTTAATATCTTTTGTAATCAAAATACTGCAGGATATCGTAGTTGGGATGGACAGAGATTAGATACAAGTAAACAAGATATTATATCTAATACAAAAGAATCAAATATGCAAGGATGTGTATCTAAATGTAATCAAGACAAGACATGCACTTCATTGAATTATAAAAAAAAAATGGATAAGGGTGATACAACGAATTGCACAATATTCCGATCTTATCCAACAAAGTTGATATCTGATTCTAAATATCAAACACAAGTAAAGAATGGATTAAGTTATAATTATAATAATTTAACATCTTCACAAAAAAAGAATGTTCAAAAACATTGTATTCAAAAATATTATGAAAAGAAGAATCCAAATAAGTCATTTAATATTGAAAGTTGTTTTAAAAGTATTACAACCAAATCAAATAAGAATTATATTGATTTAGATGCACAATGTGTATGGACAAATATACAAAATGCAGGAATGGGAAAAACAAAGTCAGAGATGATTTTAGAAAAGAATGCTTCTCTTCAAAATGCGAAAAAGAATGCATTTTTAGATAAATATCAAAAAAATTGGAATGAATATAAAGAGAATCATAAAAAATATCAAAATATAGAGAGAGATTTAGAAAAATATGATCCATTCTTTGATGAATATAATTCTATGATAGGAGAGAAGAGAGAAGAATTAAAAGAAGTGAAAAAGAAAACAGCAGAAGGAACTTTAGCAACTTCTCAATTAATAAAAATTGAGAATCAATTAACCGTAGGAGGTGATTTATTAGAAAAAGGTTTATCTAAAAAAGAAGAGAAAGAAGGATTTCAAAATCAATCATGTAATGATTGTGAAAATGGGATGAATACTATAAGAGATCTATTTTTAGTATTTGTGATATGTGTAATGGTGTATTATTTATTTTTGTGAAAATAAAATAGAATTTATATATAGATAGATTTTAAATTATGTCATCGACACCTACTCCTTTTGATGAAACAGATATTACAAATTATCAACAAAGTCTTGAAGATTCTATTTCAAATATTCAAATTGAAAGTGAATTTACAGGAGATATTGATGCTAAAAATCAAGAATTAATTGAAAAACAAATGAGACAAAAACAACAAATGAATGAAATTGAAGAGAAGAATAAACTGATTTTAACTCGTTCTCGTATGTTACAACTTTCTCAAGAAAAAAATATTTATAAAAAAAAAATCATTTACACCTTAATTGCTATCATTTTCCTCATCTTGATTATTACACTCTCTACTTATGTATATTTTTCCAAAAAGAAATCTGCTTAATTACCCTTTTTCAATCATTGAATCATATTTTTATAGAAAAAATATGATGAAATAATAGAAATGTCATCTGAAGATCCTACCACATTAAACAGTGTGACTAATCAATTATTATTAAAATATGATGACAATTTTAATAAATTATATAATACTTCTGATCTTTTAAATCAAGGAATTACCAATAAAGAAGAGCTTATTGTTCAAAATATGAATTCTGAAGGAATGAAAGATAAAACAATTGATGCACTTTATTCTTTTTTACCTTTTTTATTTCCTATTTCTGCACTCTTTATTTTAAATGGAATGGGAAAAGTTCCTTTTAAAATTTGTATCATTGCAACCATCCTTTTACTTCTCTTTTATTTTATCTATTTATATATTTATGTTCTCTATGATTCTACACAAAATATTGCTCTTCAATCTGCTCAAACTGGATCTACCATGAAATCTTGGCTCGAAAGTCTTTTTGTCGGACAACAACCTGACTATACTTGTCCAAGTGATTGTGTAAATGATATTAGTGGAGAAACAAGTGGAAGTAGCAATGATGGTGAAACAGGACATGTTGTCCCCTATCCCACTGTGATCTTGGATAAACAATCTTCTGAAAATGTTTGGTTACATGGTGACCGTTCTCTCAATTTATATAATGCTAAATTCCGTCTTCCTCCTTATTTACGTAATGGGGATTATTATTCAGAAGAAGATTTGAAAGCTATTCGTCCTCAACCTTGGTTCCAAAAAATAAATCCAAATGGTGCTACTTATTATCAATGTCAATATGATGGTGCTTTCCCAAGAGGTAGTGTGAAAGCTCGTAATGCTTATCAAGGTAATGGTATTCCAATGATTGGTAAAGAAGATGTATTTTCAACAATTCCTTGTAATCAAATGTCAGGATATAAAGAGAAAGGAAGATTTATTTGTCAAAGTGATCAAGAATTAAATCGATTAGATCCAGTAAAATGCACATTAGTCGGATCACAAGTGGATCGAGAAGAATTAAATGAATTAATTGCAAATGAATTTAGTGGTGTAGAAATTAATATTCAATAAAATTAAAATATAGGAAATAAATAGAAAGATGAGTGATTATCCTTTACCGGAAATATCAGGTGATGATGCTCAACAAAATTATCTACCTCAATTAAAAAAACTTATTCAAACTGGAAAGAAAATGAATTCTAATCAACACAATTTAGAAGGTTTTTCCAATCAACAATATGCTACTCTTGAAGGTTTTCAAGATTTCAGTGTATTTAATTCTGCTTTAAATGATGCCAATACAAATAATAATACCAAAGCAAGCACTTATAATGCTGAGAGAGAAATATTATTACGCAAAGAAGCTTTAAATGAATTAGAAAATGAAGATTCTACACGTCAACTCATTCGTATGCAAAATCTTCAATCCGAAATCTTTACAAAAGAACGTCTTATTGAAGAGAACCTTTATCATGCTGAACAAAATGAAAATAATATGCGCACTCTTATGGGATCTTTCCTCTTTGCAATTGTTCTCTTTATTCTTATATCTCTATATGGAAGTGGAAAATTAGATGAATCCAAATTATCCAAATTATGTATCTTCCTTCTCATCCTCTTCTTACTCTTCATTATGTTCCAATATAATATTCTGTATTTACATGATTCACTCTCTTATATCTTTTCTTTCAGTTTCTTATCCAATGTAGGTCAAAAGATTGAAGATAAAACACAAGCTATGAAAGAAGATATTAACCAAATTCGTTATGGAAAAGATTATGATACTTGGAAAAATGAAAATTGTGGTTCTTGTCCTCCTACTCCTGGACCTGAAGAAGTCTCTGCTGAAGATTATACTACCGAAATGTCAGGATTTATACCTTCTTTCTACTATCAGGATGGATCTACACCTAATCAAGTCATTTATCCTAAAAATACAAAAGATACATCAGGACCTTATCAAGACCAAATTTATCACACAGATATAGATATTATGAATGGAAAAGGATTACCTGATCCAACAAAAATCGGTCCTAATGATGGACAACTCGTCGCAACCCATACTTATACCAGAAGTCTTTAAATATTATTTTTTTGTAAAAATATATTCTCCATATAAAATAGAGTATATTGAAGAATATATAAAATGGATATGAAAGGAACCGTTCAAGTCAGTTTATGCAATACCGATTCAGATTGTAGTAAAGGAAATATGTGTAGTTTTAATGAAGAGACTTTAAAACATCAGTGTATTCCTGCAAATCAAAAAATTCTTTATCAAGGATGTTTAAATACTAAGAAATTCAATGAATTTAATAAAATCGAATCTTCTTCACCTGCTGATCATGAAAGTATTCAAAAATGTATTGATTTCACCCGTCGTCAAAAAAATTCAGATGGACTTCATTATAATTATATGATTTTTAAAAACAAAATCAATGCTTTTGTCGATTTAACTACCATTAATGTCTATTTAAAATGCAATGGTGAATTGTTACTTGTCATGCCTACACGTGAATTTTTTGAAATGAAATGTGATGATCAACAAAAAAATTGCATTTTAAAACCAAATGAAACATTCCGCACTTTTGTAGAATCCAATGCAAAAACATGTGGTGGAAATCTATCTTTAGAAATTGAATATTCTTGTGAAAATGAAAATATACAAAAAACATTAACTGTCCCCATTCGTGAAGATCAATTAAAATCCATCAAAATTGATCTTACATGTCCTATTCAAGTCGATAATTCAAAATTTCAATCTAAATGTATTGCTACTTATTTTGATACACGAAATTCTAATCCTGGAACTGCAAAATATCTCGAACTTCTCGATAAAACCATTGAACCAGAAAATTGTGTTCAACCCGTTTATAAAGTTCCTCTTCATGTCACTGATGTCAATGTATATCGACAATTACTTGAACAAAAAACAGATAAAAATATACAAGAATACAATCAAATGTTAAATAATAAAGAAGAAGAGATGATTCAATTGAAAATAAAACAATTGAAAATGAAATTTAAAAAAGAGACTCAACGCGAATTAAATGATGAAGAAGCCAGAAAAATGGTAGAAGCTAATAAAGTTGAATATTTCGAAACTTCTGAAAGCAAAACATCCAATGGTAATTGCACTTGGAAAATTCATGAACACAAAAATCCTTTTGGTGCTCATGTTGAAGAAAATGATATTCGCAAATATGCCACTCCTGTTGAAGGTAAATATTACCTTATTGAAGAAGCTCGTAATAAAGCTTGTGAATTAAATGCTTCCATGTTCATCTGGTTTTCAAATAGTTATGATCTATCTAATCTTCGTAACCAACTTTTCATTCTTACTCCATCTCAAGTAAATACTGTTCAAAAAGATTTTAAAGCTAAAGATTGGGCTAAATGGGCTAAAGTCAATAATGTTCATGTAGGTGTTCTTACCACCCAAGATGAAATGGTGAAAGAAAAGTTTGACAATACTGTCGCTGAATTAAATTATCAAATGCAAGATTATTATAAACAATTCCTCACTTTCTTTGAAAAAACAACCATTCATACTGAAGAAAAAGTAAATGAAAATAATCAAATACTCCAAAATCTTGACTCCCAATTAACCACCATCACTGAAGATATCAAAAAAAATGAATTCGAATCAGATATTAATCAACAAATGACTATTTTCCTATCCATTCTTGCTCTTATACTCGTCATTATTCTTATCGGATATTACATCTACCAAAATTATTTACAAAAATAAATATTTTATTTCTTTTCTTTAAATACCCCCTTTTTTATAAAATAAAGTCAATATAAAGAAATGATATATTTTTTTATATGAAATGGAAAAGAATTAAATAAGATGGAGTATGCTGAAGATTTCTTGATCGATTTCATTTTGTTGAGATTGTAGATAGGAATTACGTTTTTCATTTTCAATTTGATAATATTTATGAATGATGAATAAAATGAATAAAAAGAGAAGAGTTAAATGGAAGATGGAAGAATAGAGTGGAAATTGCATAGATAAGATGACAAGAAGAAGAATTAAAAATAAGATATAGAAAAAGGTGATTGAATTAGATTGCATTCTATTTATGGGAAATAGATTTATTCTTTTCTCTTTTAGATACTGAATTTTCTTTTTCTCTCTTCTTTCTCATTTTGTATTGTTCATACTCTTCTCGTGTCATGCCTCTCTGTTGCCAAGGAGTTAATTCTGTTTCATTCTGCAACTTTTCAGAAACTTTCATCACAATTTTATTTTTTTTCTCTTCTTTTTCTTCTTTTTCTTCTTTTTGCAATATAGAATCTTCTTTTTTAGATAAATTGATTTCTTCTTCTTTTTTTGTTTGTTTTGGTTGAATCACTTCTTTGACAATAATCGATCCATCTTCCATTTTATCATATTTATCTAATCCATAAGATGAAACTGCTTTTAATACATCTTGACAATATTCCATTTGTTCCATGGTTTTTTTATCATTAAACATATTTTTTACCATAATATATCCATCACTCATAACAGAACATAAAACTAAACCTACTAAAAGTGATTGAGCTAAATTATCAACAGGATCCATCTTTATAGTAAAAGATGGAAAATAAAATGAAAAAAAAACTTAATTTATTTTTGTTCTAATAAATATTCTTCTTCCTCATCTTCTTGATCAGAATTATCAATCTCATATTTCTTTTTATCAACTTCTTGTTTTTTGTGTCTCTTCATCTTTTCTAATTCATCTTGATATTTCTTTACCTTTTTGTTCAAATCTTCTATGGTATCTTTATAATCATTCTCTACTTTGCCTCTCTCTTTAATAATCAATTTACCTGATTTATCTTTTTCAATCACTTTAGATCCAATAGCGATTTCTGACATTAAACTGGATGCTTTTGTAGATGTTGTTGCAATCTTTTTTACAGATTCCATACAAAAATTAATTTCATCCGCAGTTTGCACCATCGTCTTATCAAATGCTTTTCGATAAGCATCTTCTTTCTCTTCTTCATATGTTTTTATAAATATACCCATTTTATTAATGATTGTTCCTGCACCTATAATAGCTAAGCTCGTGAAAAAAGAGTTTGCAACAATATTATAAATAGCTGACATTCAATTATATTTAGAAAATAAATGTTTTTCATAAAATATACTTAATTTATGAAAATTTGAAAAAAAAAATGTTTAAAAATAAAAAAGAAAAAGAAAGAAATTCATAAAAAAACAATTTTAAACGACTCCATGCATGGTTGTCACGTGTCCTACAATCTGACCACCTGCACCACTACTCTTCTTCTGATATCCTGAACGGAACTGAACTCCACGAATCTCCTTCAGATTCGGCATATTCTTCTTATACTTCTGTTTCAGATACTTCTTGAAATCACTCTTTGCAGGAACCTTATGATCTGCATTCTCTTCCACAAACCAAAGACGGAACTCATTGTAAATCTCGTCAATCTCAACAATATCTGTCTTCTCCTTCGTCTCATCCAAAGCATCTGCCATGAATTCACCATACAAATCACTCTGTTTCTGGAATTCATTGGTGAACTTCGTAACCTCTGCAGGAACATGAATACCATGAATCTTATAATCACGATAATAAATATCAATCAACATCGCCATAAATAACTCCTTCCAATGAGGCAACTTCTCTTCCAAATGGTAATCACGCTTAAATTCATTCTCTCCCTTTGGATTATCCACGAACTGCGACTTAAATTCAATAATCTCTGTGCGTCGCCAAACACCACCATCATGAGCAGGTAGAGCAGGAATATCATTACAGAGTAGAGCCAACTTATATTGAGGCTTGAATTCGATAGGATCCTTATTCAATCCACGTGCTTTGATAACATCAGCACCCGACAAATTCTTCATTAAACCAGCATTAATACGATCACCACTTTCAGGCTCTTCCAGATAAGCAAAACGCTTACCCTTTGTCTGCACCATCTCAGGACTCGGTGCATTCGAATTCGCCCTCTTTCCCGTCAACAGAGTAATCGGCAAATTAATACAATACTGACCAAATGACATTCTGAACAAATTATTAATGAGCGACTTACCATTACCACCTGTTCCCGTCCAGAAACGGAAACGCTGTTCCTGATTTACTCCCTGCAGACAAGATGCCAAAAAGGTCAGGAAATAATTTCTCACCTCCTCATCTACAAAAATCGTTGACAAGAAATAGGTCAAATCAGGGAAGAATTCATGCTCCTCGGTAAAATCAATCTTATCGATATCCGTAGAAATACTCACATAATCATCAGGACGACCATCACGCAGTTCCATCTTCTGCAAATCATAAATACCATTGGCAAATCCAATCAAGAAAGGATTCGTATCCAACTTCTCCACAAACTTCTGTTCATAAAAGAGTTCTCTCGCCTCCTTCATCAAATTCTCCTTAAAACCCGTTGTCTTCAATTCCTTTGTCAAACCCATCACCTTACCAATCTTCTTCTTTGCCTCTTCCTTATCTTCCTCCGTCACCTCAGGATCATCACTCGATGCCAAACGATTCAGATCTGATATCAATCTCGCATACTTATTTACCAGTTCCGTAGAAATCTTCTGACGCAATTCAATACCATCACTCGTCTCAATCCACAAATGGTTCTTAAACATATACCAACGACCTCCTGAATACTTAAACTCATGTTTGTAAATCTTATACAACACATTCGCTACATCCCAATGAGTAATCTGTTCCAATGCCTTATTCAACATCTGATTCGTATCCTTATCCATGATACGACGATACTCATCATAATTATCAATCTTCGCCCAATAATAAAGGGATGCAACACTCAGACCCTCATTCTTCATCTTCTCCCACTCCCTCTCACAAATACCTTCCTCAAACTTCGATGACTTCTTGCTAAACTCAATCCACAACTCCAACATTTCAATGGCATTTGCATCAATATTGTGCAATGCCCAACCCACTTCCATCCATGTATTATAAGATTCAGCCCTCTCTGGAGAAAGAATAGCCATAATCTCCTGAATCTGAGCCAAATCATAACCAACATTCATACCTACCTTCATGGTCATCTTCTTAGATGATGTTGCCTTCTTCTTTGAAAGATATCTTTCCAAAGCTACCTTCTTGTCTTCACGAATAGGAATTACTTCATCTGCCTTTCGGTTGCGAATCGAGAAGAAACGAGTAATTTGACGAGTCCAGAATTCATATTGTTCAAAATGAATCAATTCCATATTCCCATTATAAATCTGTGTCAGCAAATAAGGATCACGATTCGGCTTCCTCGAACAAAACATCATCCAACCATTACTATGAATCACCGACTTGTCTACAATATCAGCAGGAGTATTCTTCACAGGCAAATCTGCCAAAATACCACCAATCTTTCCCAAAACCTGATTACGAATCAAATATTGCGGTTCAGGAGGAGAAACAATCAAAGGAAACATAATGTGAATACCATCCTTCGAAACACCCTTCTCCTTATAAGGCTTGTCCCTCTGAAACACAAATGCAATCAATCTCGCATCATCCTTCTCAATATCAAACAAAGTTACAATCTCTTCAATATACAATTCAACAATCTTCTCAATATGCTCCACCGTATGCAACCTCTCATGCTGATCAAACTCATACTTAAAATCAAAATCAATTACGATCGGTCCAATCTCCTCATGCTTCTCAATCAAATGTAAAGGCTTATCTTCAAAAATCGCTGTTTCATACAAATTATAAAACATATCAAGCTCTGATGATCGAATAAAAAAACTTCCTGAAAACTTTCCCGATCCCATCGAGGTATGAGTATGGCTTTGACCCTTCTCTACACGATGTTCATCCAAAAACTTATAAATATCATACTGTTCATCTCCACCATTGGTGGTAATAAGTTCATCGGACATAGAAGCGGACATTTGATTCTGTTACTAATCTATTTATTTTTTTCTATATCTGAATTTACTTCTTACAATTTCTAATTTCAGTTTTTCCCCCATTTCGTCAAATTCTGCCTACTTAAAGAAAAGAATCATAAAATGGAGGTAAAATTGAAGAAATTGTAAAAGGTATAAAAAGATGGTTTAAAATGAGAAAAAGATTTCATGATAAAAATAAAATCAATAAATAGAGATGGATAAGAAGGAGGCAACTTCAGATCTGTTATTGTTTATTTTATTTGTATTTATCTGTATTATTGTGTATAAAGTATATCGATATCAAGAAGAGATGGAACAAAAAGATCGTCTTATTCACGAAATAGAAAATTTTCAAAATCAAATTTCATTTTTAAAAGAGAATCCAGAAATGAGATATCAATTGCAAGATGAGGATATCTTTGAAATTGTAACAAATTATGAACGTTTCAAATCTTATCATTAATTTTTTAGTTTCATTCATTCTTTTCTAAAAAGTGAAAAGAATCAAAAAAAAAAATCATTCATGATTAGAGGCTTCTATTTATTTTACAAAATGGCGCAACCTATTCCACCTCCACTCTTTAAACCTTATGGCATACAGGTATTTGATCCTACTCCTCAAGTAAATCCTTTAAATGAACCTATTTGTAAAACATTTCAAAATCAAATTGATACTATGATACAAGAATTAATACCTCAGATTCGTGATATAACACCTATGGCTGGTGCTAATATTCCTCCTACATATGTTGAAAGACAAATCATAGCTTCCAATTATATGATTCCTGAATTATTTATTTTGAATTCAAAATTATACCAAGCTTATGTGAAAAGAAATAATCTGATCTTCTCCTATTTACAAAATCATGAAGATTTTTATCGTATGTCTGAATTTTATCTTTCACATGAAAATCCAAATATCCGATCAATCAATAAACTTCTTCGTGATAACCAAACCAAAGCAGTGGATAATGTATCATCACAATGGATAGAAGAATTTAAAATTGCTTTTGAAAATATTCGTAAATTACAAGAAGATAATGAAAAAAGTATTTTAAGAAATCTGATTACTTATATCAATTATGAAAAGACAGAATATCAATTAAAAGCAACTCAATATCAAAATTTAAAAAATGAAATTACACTTTTAAAAAAAAAATCAGGTGTATCAGAGGATAAAACACTTGCTGAAAATAAAACTGATAATATTGATAATCCTGATATTGTAAGTAAAATCACAGATATTGAAATTATTCTTTTCCGTCTTGGTGAAAAAACAAATAAAAAACTATCTGAATATATCACTCTTTCCAATCAATATAATGAAAATCGTAATACTTCAAATTCCGTTTTATATGAAAATATCATTCAAAATGTAAATGAAGTAATTAATCTTTATCAAGAAGATGATCAAAATTTCATATCACTTACAGAAATATTAACACAAATACAAGGACTTTCTAAAATCGAAGATGATGAAAAACGAACAAAACAATCAGAAAATCTTCAAAAACGATTAGATGGAATCTTAACTGTAAAAAAGAATATTATGAATAAATTAAAAGAAATTATTGAAAATAAAAAGAGTAAATCCAATTTTTATAATAATTATTTGGAATCTCTCATTTATGTAAAATGTATTGAAATGCAAATGATTCAATTTATCGGAAAATCGAAAAATAAAGAAAAATGTGATAATCGTGATATAAAATTAAATTCAGATCAATTCCAAATCAATGCTCGACAATTTATCAGTCGCAGAAATAATGAAATTCAAAATCAAATTACACAAATTGAACAAAAAGATAGTGAATTAACATCTACCAATACAAATTCTCAATTAAGTGAAATTACCAGAAAAATAGGAGAATTACGAGAGGAAAAAAGAAGAATAATAGAAGAGGATAAACAACGAATTAGGGATGAAATAGGAAGATTAGATCCTTCAAAACCTCAAAATCAAACCAGAAAAAGAGATTTAGATGCAAAAGATGACAAATTAGATAAAAGAATTGAGGCAATTGATAGTGAAATCAAAGATTTGGAAAAAAATGAAACAAGACTAAAATCTGACAAAAAATCAGCAAATGCAAAAAAAAGCAGTTTTGAAAAATTGAAAACACAAAAGAAAGATCAACAAACACAATTTAAAGAAAAAATACAAAAATTATTCTTCAGTATGGGTGATGGTTATGTTTTGATACAACGTGTTAATAATCTTTTTATTGTCATGCAAAAGAAAAAAGATGAAATGGATAAAAAGAAATCCAATAACCGTTTATTACAAGCTATGCAAAATGACATGTTATACAAAGAGATTAAATCACTCTTCAAAGTGGAAGTTTTACCTGAATCTCGTTATAAATTAAAGATTCTAAAGAGTGAAATCGATTTCAAAAAACGAATTCCCATTCTTAAAAAATATTTTGAAGCCAAAAATAAATTTTATGAAAATCGTGGAAGTATCCTCTCTGCTCTTACTTTTAACATGAACAATGTTGTCAGTGCTTTTACCAATAACTCTCCCAAAAACATTTCATTTAACAAAACTCGTTTTGGAGACCTCTTTACTTCTAATTCCACTTCTTCTGCTGTGCCCACTTACAACCCCACTACACCTCCTACTCAAACTCAATTTGGAGCTCCTGCTCCTATGGCATATTCTCCTATGCAACAACCTTCTACACTTCCTATGGGTGTTTATCAACGTGGTGGTGCAACAGAGATTAAAAATGTGAAATCTGAAAAGAAACCCATTTCATCTTATGAATTTATTACCATTTTGGACAAAGTATTTGAAGACTTAAAGACAAAGGTAAGATCAAATGAAGTATATGAAAATCGTTTGAAGTCATTTATTGAATTTTTGGATCAACGTGATAAAGAATTGAATCAAGAGATTTTAATCAAATTACAACGTGTTGAAAAGATTAGTAAACCGAAATATGAATTCCTCTTCCCTGCACAAATTCGATTCCTCACACGTCGTATCCTTCGCATTCAACAATTTATGGAAACTCCACGAAATAATAGCCAAATGAAACATATCTACATGACCGATTTTATACTTATGTATTTCTCTCTTCATTACATCCTCTCCAACTTCCTCGATTTCATTCTTAAACCTCAGAAATTTAACGAAATGAACTCCTAAATCATTTCCCATTTCTTTATATTGATTTCCATTTGATCAAATTACCACTATTTAAAGAATCCATTTCTTTATATTGATTTCCATTTGATCAAATTATATTTAAAAATCATTTTCGCAAATGCTGGCAACGACCTACTTTATAGGAAGTGATGCGTAGAAAGTTAAAAATGATTTACGCAAACTTTTCATAAAAACTCATTTGTTGCCAAATTGAATGGCGAAATCAGGTCAATTCGCTTATTACCCGATGCAATACATAAATTACTATTTTACTTTTTACAAATCATTCTTCTTTGTTATTTCACTTCTTTTTGTAACTCATGATATAGTGATTGTTATTGCCAGCTTTTGCGAAAGTCTTGATTTCTTTATATTGAATATTTTTTATAAAATTCTGGATACTTAAAGAAAAGTATTATTTTAAATTGAATATAAATTTGATCAAATGATTCAACTTAAAGAAATGGATAAAAAACTGAAAAGGGAAGGTTTGGCAAAAAAAGTGGATTTCCAAAGAGTATAAAAAAGAATAAATATATCCAATGTATAAGTATAATAAAGTCTCACTCGATATGAGTCCCTCCACTCCTCCTATTGGTTCTCTTGAATTGATCATCGGTCCGATGTATGCTGGTAAGAGCACTGAGCTAATCCGAATCATCAATCGTTTTAAATGTCTTGATAAGAATGTATTGGTGATTAATCATTCGATTAACAATCGTTATGGATCATCATCACTCACTACCCATAATCGTGAAAGTTTTGATGAGTGTGTGATTTTGGATAAGTTGCAAGATATTCATTCAGAACCCAATGAAGAGATTTTCCTAAAAGCAGATGTGATTGTCATCGAAGAACTTCAATTTTTTGGAGATGCTTATGATGCGATTGTTGATTGGATTGACCACAGGGGAAAATGTGTGGTTGCTGCTGGATTAGATGGTGATGCCAGAAAGTTGCCTTTTGGAGATGTGTTGCGTCTTATTCCTCATGCTGAAAAAGTCAGAAAGCTCAATGCTCTTTGCAAACGTTGTGGTGATGGCACAAAGGCTCATTTCTCTAAGAGAATCACTGCAGATGAACAGACAGTTCTTGTAGGAAGTGATGATATTTATGAAGCAGTGTGTCGTAAACATTTTCTTCATTTGGATGCATAATTTGTAAAAATGAAATAAAAAATGAATTTACAATTTCTCTTTTTTTTATATATACTCATCAAATATAAAGTTTTTGATGAATCCCAAACAAGCTTCTATTCATTCCTTCTTTCCAACTCTCAAGAAAGATGGAACTACCCTTGAATTACGGCGTTTTTTCTATCTTCATTGGTCCAATAAATATTCTCCGAAAATGCAAGCCGTTTGGTTGTCACAACGTCCCACTGATGTAAATTACATTCAAGAAGTCAAATGGAATCAAGTTCGTAAAAGTCATACTTTCTATCTCTGTGCGCATTTTCCCGATCTGACTGAATCTCGTTTTGATGTCCCACATGAACCCAAATACAAAAATATCAGCAATCTCAAATCTCATCTACAGAAATCCATTCGTAAAGGTAATGAACAACTCGCTCTATCCACTGCTATTCATCTTATGAAAATGGATATTGTTGAACTTCTTAGAAGACTTCCCATCATCATGATCGAAGATACCTCTCTGCATGAATCATTTCCCACTCTCGTCTGGCTTATGATTGCCGTTTCTTTAAGTAGTAATCCATTTCGTCTAAAAAAGTATATGTATGAATGGATATTGGGAGTGATATATGTGATTGCCAAGATGGAGAAGAAAGATGTGATTGAATATGATGAATCGATTTATAGAGAACGTTTATTGAATCAATTGGAATCTTATCATGTCTTAGAAGATGATGCACAGATATCTGTTTTATATTCGATGCATATGCGAGTTGCATATGGGGGAATGGAATGTGATATGAGAATGTTTGAACAATATGCTCATATTTGGTTTCAACGATTTCAAAGAAAAGAGATGGAGATGAATAAGATAAAAATACGGAATTTGATCTTTACATCGATCAAATGGTTGGAATTGGATGATTGGGATCTCAGCGCAATTGATTTTCATTGTGCTCCTAAGATTATTGAATTTATGCAAAAACGATTTCCTGATATTGATGAAATGGAAATGAAAAAAATCATTTGGGAAAATGCATCTTCTATCAACATTCGTGTTTCAAAACCTATTTATCGTTCTGATGTATGGATGGAGATGAAAACACATCTACAACGCACACAACGATATCTATTGGATGGATCTTTTTAATCATACAATTTGCGAATTCGATTTTTCTGTGTCTGACGCACAATATAAAATGAATCTTTCTCTTTTTTTACATTTGTCAATTTTAACATATATTCCGTCTTTATATTCTTCTTTTTATTCATAAAATCTTTCACAATACTCTCTTCCATCTCTTTCTCACTACCCATCTTCTTATTCATCTTATACATCCACTCTTTCTCTTTAAAAGTCACTTTATATTCAACTCTTTCTTTTGATCCACCTCCTAATGGTTTTACATCCATCTGATTTACTGTATCAAACTTCTGATTTTCCGTGATTTGATTCGAATTTTGTGATATCGCTTCTGTGCTCTTTCCTGATGCAGATGTTGTGTCTGTTTGAACAATTACATTGGTAGTCTGTCCCATCTGTTTCGTAATAGGTATCACTTGCCAAGGTTCTTTTGTTGTTGAACTCATATATAACCTCTATATAAAGCTTATATATATTTTATAAAATTTATTCTTGAATTTTATTTAATTCTGGTCGATATTTACCTACTATATTTTTATAACGATAAATAACTTCTTTTCCTGCAATTGTAACTTTTTTCGGTTTTGCTAATTTTACACGACTTCCTATATATTTATACTCTTTACCCGTCTCTTGATTACGCATCACAAATACTAACAATTGACGCTTTGAATTATTCAATTGACTCATTTTTGCTAATTTTGTAAAAGCTTTATTTGCTGCTTGTTTAGGACTTGTTCCCATAAAACCACCAAATGTCTTTCCTATATCTGGAAAATCAACTACCACATACTCCACTTTTTTATTTATTTTTTTCTTTTCCTGATTTACCTTTTTATTCCCCCATAACATATTCATCTCTAAAAGATTTCTCTCTACTAAATCAAATATATAAAAAAAGTCTATTTATGCATCAACTTTATTAAAAAGGAGCAACAAATAAAACGATCTATGGTATCCATTGATTTTATTTGATTTCAACAAAATCATTTTCATTCCCTATAAATCTCTTTTTTATATATTTCATCTAATTCGGAGGAATCTTCGGCCCACCTCATCCTCCCATTTTACCTTCTTTCATAATCTCTTCATATTCATCATCTTCTGAACCATAATTACTCATTAAATCATCTTCATCTTCCTCTTTTTTCTTTTTACCACCTTTCTGTTTCGTTTTCTTCGATCCACCTTTCAAACGCACCACCGAACGCATTGAAAAATTCACACCTGATCGAAGAGCTTCTTTCTTATCATTCTCTGTCAAAGCCTTCCATGCACCTGTATAAGGACCATAAATCTTCTTACTCGAATTCTTTGTCACTTCTTGAATTGTAAATGTCGCTTTCACTTTCAATTTATCATTTCCTGTTTTATTTAAAGAATGAGTATAGGAACGGAATAATTTCTTTGCTGCAGAAAAAGGTGTTCCTGTCTCATGATGCACTTTGACATAACCCAAATTCATCTCTTTCTTATCAGCTTCAATCAGTTTAAAATGACGATACTTCTTTGAATCACCACCTTTCTTATCCTCCTCTTTCATTCCTCCTAAAAAAGATTCCAATTTTTTGATATCTTCATCAAAATTCTTTTTTGTATATCTCTTTACCATCTGCGATTCTATATCTGTAACTTATATTTTTTTTATATTCAATACGAAAATAAGTGCGGATATCACCGCTATTAAACCATACACCAAACGACGAAAATAAATATCTTCATTATCATCTTTCTTTTGGTTTTCAAATCCTTCTACTGTCACTTTTTGAGAAACAGGTGTATTCGTTGCTGTCTTCTCTAAATTTTGTGATTGCAATTGTTGCGGTGTCACGATTTGTGCTATATTCCCTTTGGGTTTAAAAGTTCCATTCTGATATAACATCTGTCCGGTGGGATTCATCCCAGCTATTTGATCCCAAATTTTTACCTTCTCATCCATACTTCTTTCTTTACCAATTGATATTTTTGAAGACATAGAAGCTGTTTTATTCATGGGTATAGAAGATTTTGTTTGAATGGGTTGTGGTGTATTCGAAATTGATTTTTTTGTTTTTGATTTACTATTCTCTTCCTTTTTACCTTTTTTTGTTTTAAAAAATTCAATCATCGTCTATATTCTCCTATTGATCATATAGATTATTTATCATAAAATCATTCTATTTCTTTAAATATTTAACTCGTTTTCCTCTTTTGATTCTTCTTTTACCACCTTGAGTCCAACTTGGATCCGCACCTTTTGAAATTAAAAGAACAATCATAAAAAAAAGAATTGATCCAAATATTATTCCGAATAAAGCTCCACCACTCAGCATTTTTGTATTCTAATATAAAATTAGATTTTTTTATTTCAAATATTGAATATTACGTTTTTTACCACCTGCTAATTTCATTTGACCTGCATTATACAATAACATAATAACAGCTATTACAACAGCAACAATTATAAATATTGTTAATCCTGAATTCATTTTTGAATATTTATATCTTATCATCATATTTTTTTTTATCATCCATTTTTATTTTTTTAGATATTTAACACGATGTTTTTTTCCACCTAAAGAACGTCTTGCATAAGCATTATAATTTTCTGCTATATAATAGTCTTTATATTTTAAAAATAAATTCCCCATACCAATCAATATAATAATGGAAAAAATTGAAATGATAATAATAAAAATTTTTGAAGAATTCATTTTATCTCTAATTTATATATTTTTATTTCAAATATTTAGTTAAAGGGTTTTTTCCAAAATATCATAATTATAGCTAATATGAATTATGCAATAAAATATTCCAATAATCCTAAATTCATTTTTATATATTTATAAACTTTGTTATTTTTGTAGATATTTTACATTACGTCTTTTACCACCTCCTACATCGCCTTTTTTAATAATTAAATAAGGTATCATTACAATAAAAAGAATAATAATTGTAAAAAATATAATATCTATATTATTCATTCTTCTATCTATAATTTATATTTTATTTGTAAATCTTTCTTCTATTTCCTTTACTGTCATCTCTCCTCTCTCTTTTCTAAAAATAGCCACATCATATCCTCCAATCACCTGTTTTCCAGCTTGATATTCTTCTATTGCAAATATCTTAAAATAATTCTTTACAATCATCGAATACATATCTTCTTTTGGATAAAAATAAAAATCTGTTGTTTTAATTCTCTTATCACCACTATCCAAAATCATCTTATCAAAATAGGTATATTGATTCTCATCTATCTTCTCATCCAAACGATTCTTTATTTCTTTTGTAGGTATATAATAACAATCATGTGAAAAATCATTAATATAAGTAAACCCATGTAAATAACCGCGATCATCAATATAATTTGTCGAATAGTATCTGGATGCAACTCCTAATTTGCCTGAATGATAAATCGGTGTTATCAAAAATCCTTGATCTGCTAACCACAAATTACAATTTTGTATAATCTTTTCCATATCTTTCTTTGTATGATAATTTAATAAACGCTCATCTAATAAAATATGTGAAAATTCTCCTTTCTTAAATAATTTCGAATCCATTAAATTACCATGTATATATTTACATTGAGGAGCTATCTTCTGTGCTTTCATCAACATATTCGCTGATTTATCTACACATACAATATCTGGATACCATCTCTTTAAATAACTTCCAGTTCGATTTACTCCACACCCTCCTATTAATATTCTTGATCCAGATGGATCTTTTAAATTATCTAAAGTCTTCTTCTTCATTGGTTCTACTACATATTTTGTATCTGTCAAATCACGATATATCAATTCATACATATCCACAAATTGCGTATCTACATCCTCCTTATCATCTACTGATTGAGAACCACCCATTCTCTCTTCATAATGTTCCACTGTTTTACCACATGGAGATGCAATTCCAAATGTGTTACAATGAAAGAGACCTACAATAAATGCAAGAATCAAAATCAATAAAAGAATTTGTCCAAAAACGTGTAATTCCATCTTTTACCCTATCTTTAGTTTTGATTTTCTAAGCGGTTAAATATACTTAAAAAGAATCTATTTACATTAAATAGAAAGAAACAAAATGGAAAGTGCCGATCAAATCAAACAAAGTATCCAAGAATTACTCCAATTCTGTCTTCGTCGCGAAAATCTTCAACTTCGCAAAGAGAATATCGATGAATACAAACAAAAATGTATGCAAACTTACACGGATGTTCATCAAAAATATCCTACTCTCTTCTTCACTGTCATCGAAAATCCCACTGGATTCCCAATGGGACGTCTTGATGAACTTCTTCGTTATAAACGCAAAATTGAAACTCAAGAAGCCAATGAAGAAGATGTTAATAAAGAACTCGGTGAAAAATATTATAATGAATTCGTTAAAGACAAAATCTCTAAATCTTAATTTATTTATACACTTTTTGATAAAATATTTATTATTTTTATCAAATGAAAATAAAATATTAATGATAATATTGTAAATAGGTAGATTGATAATTGATTGCAACATGATACTTTTTACACCAATCTGTTGCATTTTTAATTTGATTACGAATTAATTTATCATATTCTTCTTTCGATAAAGATTGATAAGCTAATTGAATGGTTTTATTTAAATAAAACTTTTGTTGTTCAATATATTGGTGATTATAATCACGAATGGATTTAAAAAAAGTTCCAGGAATACGAATTCCAGATAAATCAAATGTTTCATTTTCAGATATACCTTGTAATCCTGTTTGAAATTCTTGTATCATATACAATAAATATGATTTATCCTCGTCATTTAATAGATTTTTATAACCAATACATACTAAATACTTTTCTGAATTTGCTGGACGCGATGTCTCCGGTTTATAAAAATAAACTTCTTCAAAATTCATAAATAATAAATATAAAATTCGCATCATTGTTGAAGTAAATAAATCAAATACTTTACAAATAAATGTTCCCTTTTCCCTCAATATATTCATAGCAACCACACATTCAGAATAAATGATTTGACAAGAATTTACCTCTTGTCCATTAAAATCCGCGGAATAATCAAATCCACCATCTGCTGTAACTATATGTGCTTTCTGTTTTTGAAAATTCTTCAAATAATTCTTCACATCCTGAAATATATACAAATTCCCATATTCTATATGTATATTCGATTTATCACCAAAAATCTTCTTCATCTTATTCCAATCAGGAACATATTCATTGTGAGGTTTTAGTGTAATACCATGATAATGATCACGGGATCCACGGTTCTTATAATAAACAGACATACGATAATTATAAATAGCTTCCATAAAACCACCTGGACCTTCTGCCAAATTTCCAAAATACATTGTCTCATCCATATTCAATCTCTCTTTTGAAAAAATCTTACTTCCAAAATGATACAACATCTCCCACATTTTAAAATAAGATCGACTTATCGGTTGATAATTCGATATACTATCCCGTTTCTTCTTTTTATGATAAGATGTATAAATTAATTCAAATGGATTCCCTATCTTTTTAATTCGATCCCACTCATTCCCATTTTCCAATTGATCAATCTTCTCCTTCTCTTTACAAATATCTTCATAATAATCTTTTAATAATAATGTTCGATTCTTCTCTATCTTTTTCCATTGTAAATTCGATATATCTATCGGATAAACATCTTCACTTTGAATTAAATATCTCATTTTATCACACTACTCTTTTTTAAAGTAGTTTTTTATATCCAATTTACAAACTTAATCTCTCTGTAATCCTAATATTCTCACAAATAGATTTATCAAATCTAAAATCAATGCCAATGATTGTGATGGATAATTCGGGTATTCAAATAAACTTGATTCCTTACATCTTCTCGATTTTATCTTCAATTCTGTTGTATCATAAGAGACCAATAAACTAAAGATGATGATCACTACATACGATATCCCTCTATTAAAACCTGTTAATCTCCAATCACCTGTCACTGATTTATACATAATATCCAATAATTCAATGATAATAATAGAAAGTAATCCAATCATTAATCCTGTCATCATCATTGTATAAGTATTTTCAAAAAACTTAGGATTTATATAGGTCACTATTGTCATCATCAAAAAAATACTAATCACCATCATAATGGTTTTATTGATGTAAGGTTTCAATTCTGAATCTGATACCATCGGATATAACATATTTGTAAAACCAATAATCATCAATAACCAAATGAAATGATTCATCAAAATATTCTTTTGTGAATATATCCATTGCATCACAAAGATCAGGATTAATACAAATAGGAAATTGGCAAAGAAGAAGATCATATTGGGTTTGAAATCATATTTTTCATAAATATATGTAAAAGTTCCAATCAATGTAAATGCTAATGCAATATATAAATAAGTGTTCATGATGTAATGATTACATGTAGGAATTCCATTTTTAAAAGCATAATTGAAAATGAGGAAAAAGAGTAAAATGATAAAAAAGAAATGCACATACAAGTCACGAATATCCAAAGGTGATTTCATTCTCTATCTTATAGAATGAAATATTTTAAAAAAAAAATGATCTATTAAAGATCTCTCATACCATCATCACTTTCATAATCGTCTTCTTCATCACCTCCTCCTTCATGATCATCTTCATCAGGTGTTTCTATGACAATCTCTTTGACTTTACTTCCATCATCAAATTGTTTGGTGTGTTGATTGGTAGGAGGTGGAACAAATGTATCCATCTTCTTTGGATTAGGTGCCATCTCAGAAGGTTTGATGGATCCATTAATCTTACTCGCCACTTTCAGTAATACCTTCTTTGCCACTTTATTGGCAATTTGATTTGAAATACGATCTGATACTTCTTCCAAATCATCTTCTTCATCACTTCCTCCTCCTGACATAGATGATGCTGATGATCCTTCATCAGAAGATTCTTTCTCTTCACTGGCAACCAGAGTAGCTTCTGTTCCAGGAGATACAACAGAATAAGAGATCTCAGCCTTCTCACCATCGGATGTGACATCTACTTTCTTTTGTTGTTTGTCCATTAATGTAATCAATTTCTTATAGAGTGAATCAGGAGTATTCTTCACTTTACGGAATACAAATGCATTTGAGAAGAAACTCCATCTCTTCTCATCTTCACTCATTTTTTGAATTGTATCTCTTTGATGTGTTAATTCTTCATCATCAAATCCTTCAATAGGATTCTCCGATTTCAAATCATTATAAAACTCTTCAAATGATTTTACAAATACTTTTTCAAATCCATATTCTTCCATCCATTTTTCAAAAAATTTGAAATTTACTAAATATTCTGGATGGACATTACCAATGGTTCCTACATATACATCAATTTGTTTTCCTAACATGGGTCGTTCATCAAAAACAAGTCTTGATTTATATTTCTTCTCAATCTTCCACATCATACTTTTATCAAATTTCTTACCTTCAATCACATTCTTACCTTTTAATGCTTCTGCTATTCTCTCTCCATCAAACGTTGTTCCTACTAAAAATCCTCCTATCTTTAAATTATCATTTACATTTTGCAACATGGAACGCAGAGCAATCTCATCTTTAAAGAAATAGTGAATACAGAACATAGTCGAGACTGTATCAAACATATATTTGTTAGGAAGGAATTTGCGCATGTTGATCTTATCGAATTCCGTAAAACCTGCTTCTTGAGCTGGGAAGATTAATTTACTTGTATCACCACGAAGGAAATAAGTTAATTTAGGTCTTACTGACATTTGTTTTGAAAGTTCTTGTGCTTTCTTGACGGAATGATAATCATATTCTACTCCCACCAATTTGAAATAACCTGCTTTCGCTATCTTATTCATATCTACACCTTTACCTGCACACAGATCCAGCACACTTCCTTTCTGTTCTGTTGTTCCTTCAATCACTGAAGGTGAAGTTGAATAATATAAAATATATTTAATAAAATGATTGTGGAAATTTTGATAAGGAAGACGTCCTGATGTATTGTTCTCATTAATTCCAGCGAAATATGTCTTGGGTGCATCTACTACACCTGCATCCGTCAATGGAACTTTACCTGTTAATAACATCACTTCAGTCACTGGATAACGAATCGAATTAAATACATCCGTAGCTGTCTTCTCATTGTTAGCAATCGGTCCTCCAGATTTGTATTTAATTGTTTTGTCACGACGATGACGATAAGGTTTCCATTGATATCCTACTTCTGCTTTTTCATCAAAACCAAACTCTACAACCATATCATCTTCAATAAACTCTTCTTCTTCAGTGAATGGATCAATGGCGATCATCTTATCCATATCATTGATCATGATATTCGTAACATTGAGTGCTGAAGATTCTTCTACATTCACATTGTCAGGATTAAATGGCACTGGGATGGGTGTCTTGCGATTTCCATTACGGCGATAACTTCCTACATATAATTTGACAGTTTTGTAAGGATGTAATTCGGATTCTACTTTTCCATCTGCTTTTTTGATCAAAGATAAATGAGGAGTTTTGATATCTTTTCCATTATCATATTTTTGAGTTCGAATTAAAAAATCAATCGTATTCAAATGAGGTGGTTTCCATTTTAACAAATGATTCCAAGTTCCACCTTTATTTGGATAAAATTCCATGATAGGTGTAAAAATTAAACCATCCGTGTAATAAGGTTGGCTTGATCGATTCTGCCATAATTCTCCAATCTGTTTAAACATGACTATTTCTGGATCACTTCCTTTCTTCATCATCATAAACTTGTAAGGTTTTAATTCTAATTGAATCGAATTCTCTCCTGAAAAATGTTCCGCATATACTTGGGTCTTACGCATGGCTGATTGGAAATAAAGAAGAATATCAAAACGAGGCGTAATCTTGTCTTTCTCTGCATCTCCTGTTCTTGCCAAATAACGACGTCTCACATCTCTTCCTTTCTCAAAAAGAATATCATACATATAGAATGTTCTTCTCGTGCCTATCTTCACCAACTCACCCTCAATTAATGTTCCAGCCCATGATGTATCTAAACGACCCACTTCAATCACTCGATAATTCGTATCAAAGAGATACATATGTCCATGTATAGCAGGATTCTCTGATTTTGCAATATACATGAAATGACGCTCTCCATCTGCTTTCAAAGTCACTGCATAATTTTGGAAGATGTTGATTGTTGTATCACTCTTTAATAGATTGGTGCGATGAAAAGAGACAGGACTTGCCGCTATAAAATCATAGGAATTCATACCTGTCTTTGAATTCGCCAATTCACCATATCCCTCTAACACTTCACGAATCACATCTTCTTTGATCAAATAATCATTATTTTGAATGGTGCATAATAAAAAACCAGTATAAGCGACCAGTTTCGATGCAATTTCTTCATCCGATAGTTTTGAATCACGACCTACAAATTCAATTTCAATTTCGAAAGATGGAACTTCTTTTAAAGTATTTGTTTCACGAAATACTTTGCCTCTTCCCATCTTCGTCGTCGTTAAATCAAAAGAGAAAAGTTTATCATCTGAGAGAATGGAATAACGATTCTTCATACGAAAAATCTTTTGTGATTCTTTACTTACATTTTTGTTTACAATCAGATTTTTATCTTTTTGATTTACCTCCTTCTCTGGTTTCTCATAATTTAGAGAAAAACGAATATTATAATTCGAATCATCCAAACGATCCTTCTTCTCCTTCTCAATAATCTTCACATTTTTCATATCAATTTCATCAAAATGATTTGTTAACCAATACTTTTTAATATCAGCATCATTGATAAGACTTACACGTGTATTATCCATATCCCCATTATTAAAACCTGATTGAACAATAATATCTAATATTTTATGAATCTCATAAGAAAAACCCATACCATTATTCTCCTTGCTAAAAGTGAGTTTTTTAAAAACTCTGTTAAAACTATCATAATCCAAATCAACTTTTTTAAAGTTTTTTCCATACAATCTCACTTCCAATTCATAATCTGGATCTCGAGCTTGATGAATAAACTCACAGAGTTTGTCAAAATTGACTTTATCTAACTCCATTTTATATATGTTCCTCTAATATCCATTCATATTATTATTTTATATCCAATTTCTAAAAAAATATAAATTCATTTCATTAAAATATTATATTTAATATTTTAAAATATGATTACCTATATGGTAATCATATAAATAAATTTTAAATTATATAAAAATATAAAACTACAATAATAAAAAAATTACATATATTTCATGATCTCTTGTATTAATTCTGTCTTTGTCTTTTTAATCATTTTTCCTGTCTTTTCAGATACTTTTTCAATTGAAATTCCCATCTCTTTACAATGTTGTTGTAGTTCTTCCACTTTCATAGTCTTCAAATCTGCAGTAGGAATTGAAATCGATTCTTCTTCTCCTTTCTCCTCAATGACTTCTTTCTTTTGGAAAAATTCATCATATACATCCTTCATTCCCAACATATTCCACATCTTCTCTAAGATTATCTGATCTCTTGAAAACTTCAATATGGTCTTCTCTTCATCTGTCTCATGAACAATGGGATAATAAATCTCATCTTTCCATATCATACATAGAGTAGGAACCAAAGGATTCATACGATTCTCAAATTGATAGGTCACAAATGATTTACTCCTCTCCAAATCCAATTGATTTTGACCATTTACAGCAAATATAATCAAATTTACACCAAAATAATCAATAGCATATTGTTGCAACATAAAAAAATGATCCATATCTTGAATACGGAATTGTATCGATTGACTTAATGTCAAGACCAAATGTTCCCTCTTCATCTTACGCTTCTTATGGTAATAAAATTTCTGATAATTCCCATCCATATAGATTTCACTATGCATCTTCATCAAAACATCACGTAGGAAATGAGTCTTGTCATCTTCATTTTTCATCCAAAATGACTCATCCATCAAAGAGACAAAAGAATCCATAAAAGTAAATACTGCATTTCGATTTCGAGTCTGTTTCGACAACATCTTATATTCTGCCATCTCTTCCATCCAATCACTTGGTAAATCTACATAAGGTCTTCGAATTTCAGTCTTCATCATCATCGGTTTAATTATCTTTTTTTTCTTTTCCATGGGAACAGAGGGTTCAATGGTCTCTTCAAACATAGAAACACGTGCAGAGAGAACTTTAGGTTCTTTCGAAGTGGAGACATGCGATGCTGTATCTCTCTTTTTATGAGGTGGAATATATAATACTTCCATCTTATTTTCAGATGGATCATATTCTCGCTTCTTCTCAAAAGAATAACAATTTTCAAATTTCGATTCCTCAATCCAATCTTGAGAAACTCCTAAAAAAGTAAGAATATGATCCATCATTAACATACGATCTTGAGGTTTTGATTCCATTTTGTTTGTTGTTTACCTATATACTTTTAGTCTATTTACTTTATATTGAAAATAGAAGTGAAAGAAATATCATTTTTTATTTCATTTTAAGAAGTTTCAGTAGTTTCATCTTTTTCTTTGGATCCTTTCTTTTTAGAAGAGAAGATTCCATCACGTGTTTCTTTATAAGATTTGATAATCTTTGCTTTTGTTCCTGTATATTTGACTTTCTTTTTTTTTAAAGATAATTTATTTTCCATATCTTCATCTTCATCACTTGAAAGATCTAATTGATAAATAACCTCTTCATCATTATCAGATAAAACTTCTACCATTTTTTTCTCTTCCATTTGATGAATAAAATTTTTATTAAAAATATAATTATCAAAATTCTCTTCATTCAATTTATTCACATCTTTAATCTTATCTTTCTCTTCATTTAACAAATTTTCATATTGATTTAATTCTCTCTTTTTCTCTTTTATATAAGCGATGAAACGATAGACACGATCTATTACTTCTTCTGAAACATGAGTAATATTTATAAATATGCCATTTGAATTTTCTGTATAACTACAATTATATTTTTGAAAGATATGAAAAATTTCCATTAATTCTAAGCGATTAAGATCTTTTGTAAATTCAACTAATTTCTTCTTTTTTGAAATTAAATCATCTGAATTTACATATTCAATAATATGCAAATACTCTTCTTCATCTCTTTTGGCTCCATCCACACTTATATGAGATAGAGTAATTGCTTTTTTTTGTTTCGATTCTACATTTGTAAATGACTCTTCAATTTCATAAAACTCTTGCATCCAAAATAAAATATTATGATTCATCCATATTTTATTTTATGTAATCATACGTATTTATGATTTATTATAAAAATAAATGATATTTTTATTTTTTTAAAAAAAAGAAAGAAAAAAGAAAAATAAAAAATAAAAAAAAACGAAAAAAAAAAAGAATACATTAATCACTATAATAACCATCATCTTCGTCTCCATCATCTCCTGCATCATCAACTACATCTTCATCAATATCTTCTTCAGCATAATCACTGAAATCATCACCAAATTCAGTTCCTTTCAGAATAGTATTTCCACCCACTTTGATTCCTTCTTCTTCATCTTCTTCTTCCTCTTCAGAATCTTCGGTCTCCTCAGATCCTTCACTTCCACTTTGACTTCCATCTTCATCTTCTGAAGCAGACATCTCCACATCATCCACATCTTCTTCTTCTTCCTCATCTTCTTCTTTCACCTTCTCTTCTTGAACTTTTACTTCCTCTTCTACTTTCATTGAATTAATCTTTCCACGATTCTTTTTAAATTCAACACCATGTAGTTTTCCAAAAATACGAATCTCTTTATCTTGCAATGAATACATTTTACCAATCACTTGAATCTTCACAGTATCTCCTACTTTGATTCGATCAAATGCTTCTTTTAACTCTCTCGATGAATCATGTATTTCTCTTCCAATCAAAATTGTTAGAGGACCATTATGTCCTAATATACCCGTTTTATTGATAATTTCAGCTTTGCATTCCACAATATTTCCTTCAGAAGGATTACATACATCTGCCGAATAAGCAACTTCAAAAGTAATATCACCTGTAAAACGACTTCCTAAAAGAAATCCTCCACTTCGTTTCATAAGACGAATACTATCTGGTTTTATATATCCCTCATAAATACATTTACCTTCCAATTTGTTTTTCAGATAATTTTGAATGTATTCATCAATATGTTCATTTAAATACTTCGGATCTACGACAACACGTCTTTTTAAGATACTTTTAAAGTAAATATTCTCCATTTGAATACTCCTCTATTGTTTATAGATAATTTTTTTAAATTGGAATTCTTTCAACACATTTTGAATATTCAGTTTTTTGTTCATTTGAGTAAATTGAATATAAAAAAAATATTCAAAAAGAGTATAAATCAACATGTCCGTTATCCGAATACAACCCTCGGATGGTTTAAATAAACCAAAGTTCCCTTCTTATCGGGAATATAAAGAAGATGTTCTTTCTTTTCAAATGGAAGATTATTTGAAAAATAAGATGGAGACTGAAAATATTGAAATGTTGTCAAGATTTTTAGAGGTTTATCGTAAGATTGAAGAAGAAGATATGAAAAAACCTATATTTAGTCAAACAACTAAATTTAAAAAGTTCCCAAATCATTTGAAATATTATAAATATGTCAAATTTTCAAGAGAAGAAGAGAAGAAGGGATGGTCATCGAAAAAACCAATATCCGAGGTGGATAAGATTATATGTTTCATGAAATCTCAATTAAATAAAATCAGTGAGGAGAATTATTCAATGGTTGAAAAAGAGATTATGGATGAATTGGAAACATATGATCATCCAGAGTTATTCCAAATTCTTTCAAAAGAAATTTATCAGAAATGTATTCAAGATTCAAAATATCGCATCTATTATCTTCAATTAGCTTCTTCCATTTGGCAAAATCGTGAAATTCATTTACAACGTTTTGATATTATTGATTTGGAATCTGATTTTTATGTCAAATTCAAATATGTAACTGAAGATCATGGATTGGTTGGTTTTGTCAATGAAGAAAATATGATTGGACCTTTTACATCGGATAGTTTAGCATATCTTGAGGCGTGGAAACTGATGAATTTCAAGCGTTATTTTATTCAATTTTTAGAGAATCAATTTATACAGCGTGATGTTCAATTCTCTATGCAAGAGTGTGATGATGCTACATTTTTCGATAAAAAACGTCAAATTCTTGGATTTGTCGATATTATGTGTATCATGTTCCAAGAAAAATACATTCATATGGATATTCTTCATATTATGATTCTTCATTTCTTACATACTCATACGGAAACATTTGATATGTTTACTGAGATTGAATTAGAATGTGTTTATCAAATCATTAAATATCTTTATGAGGGAGCAAATATCCAAAAGAGTAAATATCCTATTTTTGATTTCTATTTAACAACATTTGAAGGTATTTTGCAAAATAAAGCTGTTCAACCTATTACAAAACGTATGGAATTCTTTATACTTGAACTAAAGGGTATGATTGAAAATCCTCTTTCAGAACCTAAAGAAGTGGTAAAGGAGATCAATAGTAAAGAATTGGTTCAACTCTTGAAAAAAGCGATGGATGATCATGAAACATCTCTTTTTGATCAAATGGTCAAAAAACATATTTCAGAAAAGAATCATAAGATAGTGATTGAAAAGTTAATCTTAAATCTACTTGAAAAGAAAGAAATAAATATGCAATCAGTTAAAATGGTTATCTCTATACATGGTTTTGATGAAGTAATGGATAATATTCTTGCACATTTAGGGGAGATCAGTTTAGATATTCCCAATATGCATAAAAAACTCATCAAGATGGTAGATGAGATTGATGTTGCGAAAAAATCAGAATGGAAAGAGAAGATTTATCAAGATATGGGTGATATGTTAGGAAGTGAGGAATCATCAGATGAAGACGATTGGGAAGATATGGTTCGTTCTTGATCTAAATATTCTTCACGAGTCCAATAACATTGATCGGGAAAGAGAGGAGTATAATATGTGCAAGTCTTTTGAAACCATTTTTCATCTTCTTCAAATGAAGATTTTGGTGTATAAAGAGGTTCAACAGAGATTCTTTTTTTATCATAATCAATTCCCAAATAAAGAATTGGGAGATGTAATTCTTTTGCAATATAATGAAAACCTTTTCGTATTTGTGGTGTGCATCTTCGTGTTCCTTCAGGTGCCAAACCAATTACATAATGATTTTGAAATTGAAGTTGTTCAACAATTTGTTTTACCATGCCATGTTTATCTTCTTCCACGCGAAGAATTCGGAATCTGGAATCAATCCATTTTAACAGAGGAGAAACATAATTTTCAAATGATTGTTTCATCAAAATCTGTATATGATACTTTTTTCGAAAATGAATTTGATATACACAAAAACCTATTACAAAGTCATACACCGATGTATGACTTGTAACAACCATTAATTTTGTTGGATACTTTTCAATCTCATCTTTCATCTTCTCATCCATTGTAAAACCTAAAAAAGATAAAATTTGACAAGATAATAATTGTATAAAAGTTTCATATGAATTTGTTAGAAATAAATAACTTACATACATCGTAATTATTGTTATAAACCATGAATAGGATATCATTCTCTCTTCTTCTTTCATCGATTTTCATTCATTTCATTTAAACGGATGAAAAATATTTAAAAATAAAAAATAAAAAAAAGATTATTTATGAACAATGAGTTTCTGATTGATTTTACGATAAGTCTTTTCCATTCTCTCTTCTTGTTCTCTCAATTTTACTAAACGTTGTTGTTCTTTCTCTTCTCTCATTCTTGCATAAGCTTGTTGTCTCAAAGTATCTTCGGGTGTTGCTTGAAAATTCATTCCTTCTCGATCTGCTTTTAATTGATCAATATTTCGATATTCTTTATATTTCACCTTTGACGGATCTATCAACACATTCTCTTCCATATGTGCTTTTTTATAATCTGTATATTGAACAGAACTCTGTCCAGTATAATCATCCATTCTTCCTCTTCCTAATTCTGTAAATCGTGCATTCGATGAAACTAATGCTTCTGGTTCATAATATTCAATCATATCTGTCGAATGTTTCTTGTTCTTTTTAACTTTATCAAAATTTGCATTAAAGATCTCTTTACTAAACTTCGTATCAAAGAGAGCAGAACCATCACCCACTTCATGATCTTTTTGTTGATATAAATCTCCATAACCACCATCCATCTCTTCTTCTTTTGAATGATATTGTTCAAATATCTTATTAAATTGATCAATACTAAATTTATCTTTATTAATATAAATATTTTGAACACCCTCTTCATTTACATCATCTGTGTATTCTTGTTTTGTCACAGGTCTTGACATCTTCTGTTCCATTTGATTCTGTTGCTCACATTTGTTTAAAAGATAAATATAAGCTTGTGTAATCAATTGGAAATGTTCTGAATATTCGGGTCCTGCTCTGTCTGGATGATATTTTAATGCTAAACGTTTATATGATTTCTTTATATCATGTGCAACATAATGATGTGCAGGTAATTCTAAGATTTCAAATGGATTATAATTCTCTTCAAAACGTTGAATCTCTTTTTGTAAATGTTCTGTCTTGCGTTTCATATAATCATCAAATTGACCACGTCTTCTTCTCTCCTCTTCTTCAAACTCTCTCCTTTCTTCTTCTTGTTGTCTTTGATATTGTTCTATCTCATCCTGAAATTGATGTGGTTTCAAATTCAATGTTTCAAAATCTCGTCTCATCAATGCCTCTGATGAACTTCCATTCATCTCATCTTTCCATCCATTTCGTCTTCTTGTTGTTAATGCCTCTTGAGTAGGTTGCATCGGCATTCTTGATGGATGATCTTGATAAGTCGGCATCTGTTGTTGTTGTCGATCCATCATTCCTCTTTCAAATAAAAAATCTTCCATTCTCTTCGGCTGTTGTTGTTGTTGTTTCATCTGTTGTCGTAACATATTCTCTCTCTGTTGTTTCATAAAATCCTCTTCCATCTTCCTCTTTATCGCCTCCTCGCGATTCTCATATTGAACTGGTCTTACTTGTTGAGGATAATTTACTGGTCTTCTTATCGGTTGTGGTTGAGAAGAAGGTTGTTGTGGTGGTCTTGCACGCGGTTTCTGAGCACCTCCACTCGGATATGATTCTTGATTTCCCATTTGATAAAAATTACTCTTCTCTTTACAAGATATATTTTTCTTTTGATTAAAACTTATTTATACAGATTCGTAATTTATTTCGAATATATTCTTCTTTTACAAAGATATAAATTTCTACTTTTACTTTCTCATAAAGATGATACACTTCCATTTCTCTACCTTCCACTTCTGAATATCCCATTCGATCTTTAATGATCACTTTCTCTTCCAAATTATATTTTGGTATAAAGATTCTCATACTCTTTTCATTCATCTCCACTACATACCCTTCACTCTCCACAGACTTTTCTTTAGAATGTTCAAATATAAACTTCATTCTTCTCAAATCTCGATCAAACTTCTTCATCTTTCTCATTCGCTCATTCACTTTATTTAAATCAATTGAAATCACATCATAACCTCTCAATAACAAATGTGTATAAAAATCAATACTACGACGAATTGGAGATGTGAAATGTGTATATTCTGTTAATCCTAAGATATGATGAGATTGATCTATACCTTTTTGGTAAAACTGATATTCTGCTCCTTTCATTTCACCTCTTTTGATATAATCTTTCAATTCTAAATCCATTTTATCTAATTCTGAATGAGGAAGAGGAGGACAAACGCGAAGCACTGATTTCGACGCAAATTTCATATTGCAATAACTTGCAACATCATGATTCGCTTTAATCATCCATTTTTCTACAAATTGATGTGAATCCATTTCTTTCATTTCAAAATAAGACTTACTCATTTCATACATGTGTTGAATATCTTTAGAATCCCATCTCTTCTTCACAATCATCTTATCGACATCTTCATATACATAATTCTTGCGATTCCTCACCCATTTCTCCTCAATTTCAAATTCTGTAGATCCATCCAATTTACAAATTTGATACATCACTGTGATAGAACTACGTCTCTTTCCTTCTATCAATGAAGCATAATTCTCCGAAATTTCATTTGGCAACATATTGCATCTTCGATGTGGCATATACACCGTACATACTCTCTCTTCTAAAATATCTTTCCATTCTAATGAATCAAAAAATTCTAATGAATTAAAAAATACTGATGGATTGGCAATATGCACTCCGATTTCATAATGTGTATCTGTCTCTTGAAAAGAAAACGCATCATCAATGTCTTTAGAACCAAATGGATCAATCGAAAAGACCTCAAAATCAACTTCGCCCTCTTCCTCTTCAATCTTTTTTTTCATTTTATACGATGGAAAATCTACTTCATGCATGTAACGCAACATCTCATACTCCACTTCTTCTTCACCTACATTTCCTATATAATCCACAATTTGACCAATTGGAAACTTTTTATCTTTTCGTGATTCCTGAAAACGAATTCTTACATACATCTTTTTTCTCTCCTTCTTCGCCGATGCTACATAAAAATACTCTCCATCAGGTATTACTGGTTTACACAAATAATAAGGTATTCCTGATTTATTACTTCCATATTTCGTATTTGAATCTAATTGTAAAATTCCTACATATATCTTATTATCTTTAAATTCATTACCTTCATGATCAGTCTCCATCTTTATTCTTTTTTAAAATCCTTTCTTTATATTCAATAATATTTTACTATGTATTTTATACTTAAAGAAATGATTATTTTATATTGATTTTAATTTGATCAATTTTAAGGGTATTTAAAGAAAAAAACACTTTCGCGACTACATGCAACGACTTTCTTTATAGGAAGATATGCACATAAAGTTAAAAATGATTTGCGCAAACTTTTTATAAAAAATGATATGTTGCATCTTGATGGCGAAATCAAGTTATTAGCCGAATAAATAATGCAATAGATAAGTCACTATTTCACTTTTACAAAAGATTTTTCTTTTTCATTTAACCACTTTTTGTGAATCATGATATAGTAATGGTTATTGCCGGCTGTTGCGAAAGTCGGGATTTCTTTAAATTCCAAGTATATAAAGAAACAAGAATTCTTTATATTGATTTTATTTTATAAAATTCCAAGTATATAAAGAAATCAATTATTTTATATTGGTTTCATTTTATAAAATTCCAACTATATAAATAAGGATTCTTATATTAGATTTCATTTCATCAAATTCTAAATATATAAAGAAACAATGATTCTTTATATTGATTTTATTTTATAAAAAAGTAAATTTAAGAAGATTTGTGACGACGGCGTTTCTCTTCGATTTCGGTTTCTTTCATAGCAACAAGTTTTTCGAGTGAATCAGCAATACGAGTCATATCTTTACGAATGACTTTTACATTGGTAAGTGTTTTACCAATACCGATAAGTTCAGTGTGAAGAAGTGAAATATAATCAAGAATGTTGTGTCCTTCTTCATCTTCAAAGAATGAATAGAGAGCTTTGTAAATTTCATTATCTGAAAGATCTATTTCATATTCTGATCCTTCACCACTCTCTTCTTCACTCTCACTCTCTTCAGAAGTGCTGGTTGTTGAAGTTGAAGTTGTTTTAGAAGAATGTGATGATGCAGTCTCATCATCATTTGTCTCTCTACGAGGTGCCATCATCTCTTGAATCTCCTTTTGCATCGAATCTTCCATCTTTATATTTAATCCATCTTGATCTTTTTTTTCTATTATCCAAACGAATTCCATATTTTCTTTATATTCAAAAAATTTACTAAAAAATCAATAATATATACAAGAATGGAATAGAAGAGATGATGAGGATTTTGATTTTGAAGGAAAGATTGAATGGAATATTTCATTTGATCTAAAAAAGATATTTCATAATCTTTATGAATGGGATTCCATATTTCATGATCGTCTTTTTCTTTTTGATTTGTAAAAGGAATTTTAGGTTGAATCGAAATATGAATCATATTCTGTTACTTCTTTTAGGATGGAAAATAATATTCATAACCAATTTTAACATAAAATAATATCATTGCAATAATCATCATAAAGAAGATCACAAATAGGAATTTTTGACGTTTCCAATGTTGAATGGTTTCATCATTATTTGATAATAAAATCTCTTGAGGAACTTGATCAAATTGGAATAAAGATGGTTTTGTATAATATACAAAAAAGATAATCATGATATAAAAGAGGAATAATTGGGAAATCTGCATCTCCTATCTCTATTAACTATAGGGGAATAAAAAATAATAGAAATTCAATTTTAGATAAAATAGAAATATGCCTTATTTGTAGGAATGAAATTTCATCAACCATCTTTACAAATTGCGTTTTTGATATTTTTATTATTGATCTTGTTTTATATGTATCATTCGATGAAGAAAAGATATGAAGTTCGTGAAAATTATCTTACTTATTTCTGGCCTGGATATGATGAATCGAAAAATCCATTATATCAATTTTATGATAAAAAAGAGTATAATTATTTAAATGTAAAAAAAGAATTTATTTATCAACCTCTTCGTTTTGCATTTGTCGAATATTTACAAAATGTCACTTCTAAATATATCGTCACTCTACTTCTTTCACAAAGTCGTATACAACGTATTCAAGGAATTGGTTATCACAATTTTAAAAATGTATTAGATGATGTTGTTGATAATAAAATTCAATTTGCTCTTTTACCTTTCCCCATTATTTCCTATTATACTTTTTATAAAAACACTACTACTACTCAATTTACTTCTATTAACTATATTCTTTCTCTTTATCGACGTTATCTATTCATTATGACAAAACGAAAGAGTGGAATTCAAAATCTTAAAAACATGGGTATTGATTTAATCAATCAGAAAAAAATACGTGTCGGAGTTTTACAAGATGGCATTGTCAAAGGAAGTGTTGTTGCTCGTGACGTTTTAAATACTCTTCAATATAAAGAAAATGTAGATTTCGAATATTTTGAATATAAAACACACTTATCCTTATTAATCGCTTTTCAACAAGATGATGTTGATCTTATCTTTTATAATGGTTATGCTTATGATTCTTTATTAAAAGAATTCTTAACATCTATGGTTGCTGATGAAATTTATATCCTTCCTTTTGATATTCCTAATCGTGATGTCTTTTTCCAATCTAATTTTCAATATTATTTAGCCAATTATGATTTAAATCATACTTCATCCAATTATTTACCTAAACGTTTTGATGAAAAAACATGGACACGATACAAACCTAATATTTCACTTCTTGCTTATGATGAATATTTAGTGACAAATCCGAAAGTTCCCAATAATGTTGTATATGAAACCATTAAAACATGTTATGATGCTATCGATCTACTCAATTCTTATCCTGAATTACAAGATAATCCTATTTCAAAAGTTGGCATTGAAAGAGATACAAATATGCCCATTTTATATCATAATGGAGCATATCAATTTTATAAAGAAAGAGGTTTTATTACAAATGAATCCAATCCCAATTGTCGCTATCTTGTTGGAAGAATGGAATGCACAGAACAGACTTTGAAAGATAATAATTTATGGTTAGAAGGACCCGTTGGTGAAGCTCCTGTCATTTATTAACATACTAAATTTCCTTGTGAATTGGTATAACATTTCTTTGAAACAAAATGATTGTAACGCTCTTTGTAATCATTTGGATAAGCATAATCAGGACCATTTAAAAAAGGGTATTTCTTTTTATCAAATTGCTGATCACAACACATCTCCAAAGGTGTTGAAATATTCCATTCATCTGATTTGCAATTATAACACATTGGTTTATGATCATTACTGGGTGAAAAATAACGGAATCCAAGTGGTTTCATATTTA
>JACCDI010697208.1_pt1 | contig 84184 bp, 101 predicted proteins | sample 7442791 | NCBI WGS metagenome assembly JACCDI01 (sample SAMN15323434, study PRJNA562643) | freshwater metagenome | isolation source: river surface water | place: USA:Blue River Watershed | collected 2017-08-15
CCCGCAGCGTGCTTGGCACGAATCGCATTAACGAACCCGCGTGGCTTTAATGAAGCAGGCGCAGACTTGATGTCCTGTTGTAGTGCCGTCTCCGATACCGCCCGCCGGGCCTGGGCGACTTCGTCCGCCTTGACTTCGAGAATGCGCGCAAGAATGTCAGACATCGTGGTTTACTGACTTAGTTGCTTAGACACCGAGGTGTAATCAAGCAGCTTCTGTTTGGCCGCGCCACTGGCAAGCGTCTTTAACGCAAGGCTAACAGCCTCTTGCCAGTCATTGGCACAGTCTGCGGCAAGCAGGGCGCCCGCTGCATTCAACGCAACAATGTCCCGAGCAGGACTGGCCTGGTTATCTAAAGCCTGCATCATCCGCTCTTTCGATTCTTCAACACTCGTGGCGCGAATCGCTGCACGTACTTCCTCGGCGGTATAGGCAGGGAATCCAAACTGCTGTGCGGTCACTGCGTAATGAGAGATCACGCCGTCTTTGAGCTCTGCCACCTGCGTCTGACCGCAGAGATCAAGCTCATCTAGACCCGAATCTGAGTGAACGACAAGCACATGCTTTGAGCCGAGCTGCTGGAGCACTTCCGCCTGAATCGACACCAAGTCCGAATGAAAAACCCCCATCAACTGATGACGTGCCTGCGCAGGATTAGTGAGTGGGCCAAGGATATTAAAAACCGTCCGCACGCCCAGCTCCTTACGAACTGGTGCGACGTGCTTCATGGCTGGATGATGGTTCTGGGCAAACATAAAGCCAATCCCTACCTGCTGAATCGATTGCGCAACCTGTTCTGGAGACAGATGAATATTAATTCCTAGCGCCTCAAGCAAGTCTGCACTACCGGTACTCGAAGAAACGGATCGGCCTCCGTGCTTGGCAACCTTCGCGCCCGCAGCAGCGGCCACGAACATCGCCGTCGTCGAGATATTGAATGTATGGGCGCCATCTCCACCGGTGCCGCAGATATCCACTAGGTCAGGAAATGCCACCGATACTTGGGTTGAAAACGCTCTCATCACGGCGGCTGCAGCGGCAATCTCTTCGACCGTCTCCCCTTTGGTGCGTAAGGCCGCAAGAAAGCCTGCCGTCTGCACCTGAGAGGTTTCGCCCGACATGATGGCCTGCATCGCCTGCTTCATCTGATCGTGCGTCAGGGACTCGTGCCGAATAATCTGATTTAAGGCGGAAGCAATGCTAAAAGTCATGAGCCGTTATTGGTTAAGGATGATCAAGAAAATTCTTCAACATGGCATGCCCATGCTCACTCAAAATCGACTCGGGGTGAAACTGAACACCGTGAACTGCAAGCGTTTTATGCTGAACGCCCATAATCTCACCGTCTTCTGTCCAAGCGGTCACTACAAGATCACTGGGCAGCGTTGCGCGCTCAATCGCCAGGGAGTGATAGCGAATTACCGTCATTGGACTGGGTAGGCCTGCAAATACCCCTTGCCCTGTATGCGAGATCAGCGACGTCTTGCCATGCATGAGCGTCTGCGCACGAATCACCTTGCCGCCGAAGGCCGCGCCGATTGCCTGGTGCCCCAGACAGACGCCAAGCAAAGGGATCTGGCCTTTGGCTTTTTGAATCAGCTCAACCGAGATCCCCGCTTCAGCCGGACTACACGGGCCAGGAGAGATCACAATACGGTCAGGCTTGTCCGCGCCGGCTCGCCCAAGAATCTCTTCCACGGACACCGCGTCATTACGAATCGTCTCAACCGCTGCCCCCAGCTCCCCAAGATACTGAACCAGGTTGTAGGTAAACGAATCGTAGTTATCGATCATCAGGACTTTCATTGACGAACCCCTGATGGTTTGGCTTCCGCGGGGGGCTGAAGGCCGTTTTCCGCCATCTCTGCCGCCCGAATCATCGCGCGTGCCTTGTTCTCGGTTTCGAGCCACTCGTTTTCAAGAATCGAGTCCGCAACAATTCCTGCCGCTGCCTGGGCATGCAGCAATCCATCTTTGAGAATGCCCGTACGAATTGCAATCGCAAGATCCATATCCCCCGCAAAAGAGAGATAGCCGCAGGCGCCACCGTAGAGCCCACGCTTCGTGGGTTCGAGCTCATCGATAATTTCCATTGCCCGAATTTTTGGAGCACCGGTCAGTGTTCCCGCAGGGAATGATGCGCGAAGCACATCTAACGCGGTCAGCCCAGGCTTTAACAGCCCGTCCACGTTTGAGACAAGATGCATGACATGGCTGTAGCGCTCAACGACCATCTGCTCTGTGACCCGCACTGATCCCGTCTGTGCAATACGACCAATGTCATTTCGTGCAAGATCAATCAGCATGACGTGCTCAGCACGCTCCTTGGGGTCTTCCTGAAGCTCGTGTTCAAGCGCGAGATCTTCTTCAGGCGTTGCGCCGCGCGGCCGCGTTCCTGCGATCGGACGGATCGTGACGCGGGTTTCTGGCTTTCCATTCAATTCAATCTTGTCCTGACGCACCAGAATCTCGGGCGATGCGCCAATGACATGGAAATCACCAAGGTCATAAAAATACATATAGGGCGATGGATTGATCGATCGAAGCGCGCGGTAGAGCGTGAGCGGGGCTCCCGCATAGGGCTTACGAAGTACCTGACCAATCTGCACCTGCATGACATCACCAGCAGAAATGTATTCCTTGGCGATCGCAACCGCTTTCAGGTAGTCCTCTTTCTTGAAATCTCGGATGACCTGAGTCGGTGTATACGCCTTTGCCTCTGGCGGCGCGACACTGACATGAAGCTTTGCCTCGAGCCGCGCAAGCTCGGCAACGCCATCTGCGTATGCCGTTGCAGGGTCCTGACCGGGATCTACGTAAACGATCAGATAAAGCCGACCCGCCAGGTTGTCGATGATGGCAAGCTGCTCGGTCAAAAGCAGCACAATGTCTGGCACCCCTATCGGATCTTTTTTGTTTTTTGCTGCAGGGGTCGATAACCGCGATTCAATGTGACGAACTGTGTCGTAGCCAAAATAACCAGCAAGGCCTCCACAAAAGCGAGGCAGTCCCGGCGTAATCGCAACCTTGAACTGAGACAGGTAAGACTCTGCAAATGCAATCGGATCGGCCTTATGCGCAGAAATCAGTTTGCCATTCGTCGACACGGTGATCTCGTCATCACGGGCTTCGATACGGGTCTTCGCCGGCAGACCAATAAACGAATACCGTCCAAACCGCTCACCCCCAACCACAGACTCGAGCAGAAAACTGTTCGGCTGATTTGCAAGTTTGAGATAGAGCGACAGTGGCGTGTCGAGGTCGGCCTGAAGTACCCGCACGAGCGGGACTCGGTTATAGCCTTGCGCCGCAAGGGATTCGAACTCAGCTTGAGAAATCACAGCGATATTCCGGTTAAACGGAGGCGAGTGCAGATCGGAATTTTCCGATGATGCCCTTGTATCCCCCATCTGCATCTGGCGCACCGAAGACGGCTGAGCCCGCCACAAACGTATCCGCCCCTGCAGCGGCGGCTTGTGCAATGTTATCGACCTTAATGCCGCCATCGACCTCCAAGAGAATCGACTGACCGCCTTGTTGCTGGTAAGCATCAATCTTGGCGCGGGCCGCCTTTAGCTTGGGTAGCGTACTCGCAATAAACGATTGGCCACCAAATCCCGGGTTGACCGACATCAGTAAGATCATGTCGAGCTTATCCATCACCCAGTCCATATATTCCAGCGATGTACTCGGGTTGAACACCAGACCAGCCTTACAGCCCTGATCCTTGATCAGCTGTAACGTGCGATCGACGTGCGGCGATGCCTCGGGGTGAAAGGTAATAATGTCTGCCCCCGCCTTGGCAAAATCGACCACGAGCGCATCAACGGGTGACACCATCAGATGGACGTCAATGGGAATCTTCACATGAGGCCGAATCGCCTTGCAGACCAGTGGGCCGACCGTGAGATTTGGAACGTAATGGTTGTCCATCACGTCAAAGTGAATAAAATCAGCGCCAGCGGCTTCTACCCGGCTCACTTCTTCACCAAGCCGGGCGAAGTCAGCAGACAAAATGCTTGGCGCGATACGGTAAGGGGTAGGCTTAGTACTCATAAGGGCATTCTAGATCAGCGCTTGCCACGCATCGTCCACCAGATAATGAACAGAAAGAGCGCCAGGGCAACCCCAGCCTCAACGAAAATCAGCCACATGCCTCACCACCTATCCAGATTTTTTGCTCATTTTACGGGCGCCATGACGCAGCGCCACAGTTTTTCTGCGGTCTTAGGTGGTCTTTTGTTTGCGGTGCTCTTGGGTACCCCCGTTGCCTCTGATGCCCAGCAACACCGCCATGGAAAAGGGCATGGGGGACATGAGGCAAGGCTCACAGCGGTCAGTTTCCGTGATCTGCCGGGTTGGGATGAGGACGACCTTGCTGGGTTCTGGCCCGCTTTCCAAGCGAACTGCGAAGTGATGCGTCTTCGAAGCACCCCTTGGGCGGGGGTGTGCAAGGATTCGCAGCAATTGGATGCCAGCCAGGTCAGCGCCATCCGTAGCTTTATTGAGTCTCGCTTTATTCCCCATCGACTCACGGATGACAAAGGGACTCGCTCAGCGACGATCACCGGCTACTATGAACCGCTCTTGAAAGGATCGCGCACCCGCGGCGGCCCGTATCAGATTCCGCTCTACCGAACGCCGAAAGATCTGATTAATGTTGACCTTGCAACGATTTACCCAGAACTCAAGTCGCTCCGACTTCGTGGTCGTCTAGAGGGCAACCGGGTGGTGCCTTACCCAACAAGGGAAGAAATCGATAAAAAGGGGTTGTTGGCCGGACAAGAACTGCTCTGGGTGGCGGACCCTGTTGAGGCGTTCTTTTTACAGGTTCAGGGATCTGGGCGGGTTGAACTCCCGAACGGAGAATCTATTCGCGTCGGCTATGCAGAGCAGAATGGCTATCCCTATCGATCGATTGGACGTTATCTCATCGATAAGGGTGAACTCAAACCGAACGACGCGTCTATGCAGAGCATCAAGGCGTGGGTTGCCGCAAACCCTGATCGTCGCGACGAACTTCTGCATCAGAACCCAAGTGTGGTCTTTTTCAGAGAAGTCTCTACCTTGGCGAAAGGAGCAGGGCCGCTCGGATCAATGGGCATTCCGCTCACCGCAGGCCGCTCACTGGCGGTCGATGCACGATTTGTAGGAATTGGCGGGCTTGTATTTCTGTCCACTCGAGTCCCGCGCCCTGGTGCACCACCCAAAGATCCGGGCGTGCCGTTTCAGCGACTCATGATTGCGCAGGACACAGGAAGTGCAATTCTTGGGCCGCACCGAAGCGATATCTTCTTCGGCACTGGTGCAGAGGCAGGTGAGGTAGCAGGGCGTATGCGCGCGGATGGCACTGTCTACGTACTCACACCCCGTTAATCACTAATTAAGAGACTTCTCTAAGCGATCTTTCGGGATCGCTCCAGAAAAACGCTTGCCATCCGAAAGAAAGGTTGTCGGCGTGCCACTGACCCCTAACATGCGGCCTAGTTCCAAGAGCTTTGCGGTCTGGAAATTGCAATCCGCACCTGCCTTCGGTGGTTCTTTGCCAAAAAGCATCCAGTCATTCCATGCTTCTTCACGGTTTTTGGCACACCAGGCATTTTTCGAAACAGTCTCTGACTCGGCTCGAAGAATCGGATAAAAGAAGGTATAGATGGTGACGTTATTCATATCAAGCAACGTCTTTCGATAGGTTCGACAGAAACTGCAATAAGGATCTTCAAAAACCGCCAACACCCGTTTGCCATTACCCTTAACGGTTTTCATCGCCAACTCAAACGGCAACTTTGAAAAATCAATCTTGTTAACTTCTTCCAAACGGGCAGCCGTTAGGTTTTCTCCAGACTTGAGGTTCACCATCTGACCTTCCACGATGGCAAATCCGCCCTTTTCATCAACGTAGATCAGGTCCGTTCCCAGACGTACTTCCACGATGCCTGGCATGGGCGTCTTGCGAATACTGTCCACCTTGAAGCGACCCTTCAGCCAGCCCTCTACCGCTTTCTTCACCACGGCTTCCGTTGCAGGGGCAACCTTAGCGGGTTCGGCATGCGCATTGTTATGGGTGAGCGACAACCCTACGATCGCTGCACCAATGCAGAGGTTACGACCATGTTGGGTGAATGCGGCGACTAGCGACCTAACAGTCATAGAAACTCCAAAGACAAAAAGAACTACTGTGGTGAGATTGCCTGACGAATCAGGAACTGACGTAACGGACCAATATCGGCTACGAGACGCAACCCGAATTCGCGAAGTCGTGACATCGACGGATGCGACTGTGTCACCAGCCGCTGCAAAATATCAAGACCCCACTGCACACGCTTGACACGCATCACTCGTGATCTCTCGTAAGACCGAACTGCATTATCCGAACCAGGATCGTCACGATGCTTCTGCCAGATCTCTTCCAAAGAGAGCAGATCTTGCACACCAAGATTCAGTCCGTACCCTGCAAGCGGGTGGACTGTGTGCGCCGCGTCCCCAACCAAAACTGTTCTGAGTGCCGATTGAGACTCGGTCAGCATCATTCGCAGGGGCGCCGCAACCGCAGTTCCTTCCAGGGTTAGATGTCCGAACCTACTCTGAGTCCGTTCTTGGATTTCAGAGGCAAATTCCGCCATCACTTCATTCGAGGTCGGATTCGCAACACTTGTTGACCAGACCATCGACATCAGATGCGGATCTTTCAAAGGTAAAAGCGCGAGGATGTCAGCGCCGTCAAACCACTGCGCAGCAACAGCCCCATGCGGATATTCAGTGCGGAAAGTCGCCACTACGCCCTGTTGACCATAGTCCCGCTGGCCCCAGAGGATCCCCGCCTGTTGACGCACCCATGAACGCGCACCATCGGCGCCCACCACTAACTTAACGCGATAAGTGTCCCTTGCGGCTTGGATCTCAACACCATCGCGCTGCGCATGCATTGCGTCAGGTCTGGCCTCAACACGATGGATCTGCGGCCGAAAGGTCACAGCCTGTTCCAAAGCATTTAACAAATCTCGATGTAAGGCCATGACCGACAGATAATCAGCGCCCGCGTCCGTTGCGGAGAGGTCCACCCGAGTCTTGCCCGTAAAGACTTCCATCCGACTGACAGTGCAGGTGAGTGGTTCGACAGCTGCCCAGACACCGATGCGCTTTAATAGGTCGACGGTCAGCGGCGCGAGCGCATAGTTGCGGGCATCTGCCCCATCCGCTCGGTCCTGCTCCTTCTGACCGAACCACAGTACTGATTCCCCAAGATGGGCCGCCGTCAAGCAGGTGAGGGCGCCCATGATGCCTCCGCCGACCACGGCGATGGCGGGCTGAAGGGGGCTAATTGACTGGTTTTTACTCATAGGACTAAGCATCGCCCGAGAGACGCCCCGGAGGCAAGTCAGGCGCCAAGAGTGGCGGCTGAGATATACTCTCGGCTCGGTTGGGCGCCTTCAGCGCGCCTGCCAGGATGGCTCGGTAGCTCAGTTGGTAGAGCAGAGGACTGAAAATCCTTGTGTCGGTGGTTCGATTCCGCCCCGAGCCACCACTCACGCCATACCAAACAACGTCAATCGCATCGCTTTACTCCGCACGGGGAGAAGCGCTGCATATTCGGGGCTCGCGACCCACGCCCTGGCGCCGTCTGCGTCTGAGAACTGGAGTTCGACAAACGCATCAAAGTCTCCACAACCTAACTCATTCCAAGGCATCAAGGTCTTGACGCCACGATATTGCACACTGCCACCGTATTGGGTAACAGTCGTGCCGACCTGAGCTCGATATGTTTCAAACGCATCAGGATCAAGAATCTTGATTAATCCAATCACCTTCATAAACAAGAACTCTTTAAAAGTAGAGCGCCAATAGCTCATCAATAAAATGGACGAACTTCAACTGTAGCGCTACATGCCAGCGCCGCTCTCTCGCCCCAACGGATTGCCTCATCCTGATTCGATAAATCGAGCACCCAAAACCCGTCCAAGTAATGAGTCTTCTTCGTGTGTGGCCCACTGAAAAAATTGGATTCACCGGCCAGCCCACAAATAATTGATGCGGTAGTTTCCACGGGCTGCAACCCACCGACGAATAGTCTTACGCCGGCAGCGACCATCTCGTCATTTAGCGCATCGATTTCGCGGCGCATCCGCTCTTCTTCCACCACCTTCGGATCGAAACCGTCCGGGCGATAGATTGCGATGAAATATCTAGCCATAACTCTGTACCCGTATGCTCATTGCCAATGTCCTAATCCCATTAGTAAAAGTGTATTTCAAAGCGCTGAGAGTACATGACCCGTTGGTGCTGTGGTTTTATTTCGCGAATAGGGCGCAGGATACACCCTGCCAGGAGCAGCGATGAGTGTCTTAAAAGAGTTTCGTGAATTCGCCATCAAAGGCAATGTTATTGATCTCGCCGTCGGCGTCATCATCGGAGCGGCATTTGGAAAGATTGTTGATTCCGTAGTTCGAGATCTAATTATGCCCATCGTAGGTCTCGCCTTCGGGAAGATCGATTTCTCTCAATACTTTTTCACTCTCGAGCAGCTACCCGAGGGCGTGCCAAGGACGGTTGACGCCCTGCGTCAAGTTGGCGTCCCTGTCGTGGCCTATGGAAGTTTTATGACCGTCGCGCTGAATTTCATCATCCTGGCCCTCATCATTTTCTTCATGGTCAGGCAAGTGAATCGACTCAAGTCTCAGGTAGAAGAAGAGAAATCAGTGAGGGTCAAGGACGGCGATTAAGTCGAGTAACTTTCGGCGTGTTTCTGGAGAGAGCCTGCTGATCGAGTCAGCAATTCGATTTACCTCTGTCGAATGCCCATTCGACACTTGTTGGAACTCTAAGGGCTGAGACTGTTGCACGCCCCTAACGATCTCATTTGCATCCAGACCTAACCACGCCGTCATTACTTGAAAATGAAACTGATTGGGCATGCTATCCCCACGCATCCAACGTCTCACAGTCTCAGAGGAGACTTGGCGAAGCCCGCCTGTCTGTCGGTTGAAGTGTATAGAGACAAATGCTGCAGAAGGTAATCGGCCGTATTTGTTTCGAAGGCTATCGCGAACCTGCCTTGCAAATCTCTCTACTATCGACATTTGGGACCTTTTATTTTTTAGTTCCTATACGTCCATAATCGACCGCATACACCCACGAAGAGTATGCTGCTTTAAAGTAGCAAAAAAGCAGGGAAATAAAATTTCCACAAATTATGTGGAATTTTATTGATATGTTGTACTAACTTCTTTTGAACGCTGCTTGCTTATTTTTTAAGCAGTCGGCCAACTGGGACGTCCAGCGCTACAGCAAGTCTAACCAAGACGTCTAAAGTGGGATTAGCGATAACGCGCTCAATTTTGCTCACCAACGTTCGGTCAACGCCTGCCTCGAGCGCAAGTCGTTCTTGAGACAACCCACGTTGTCCTCTCAGTTCACGGATGGTGTTTGAAAGGATAAGTTGAATCTCTCGCAGCTCAGGCGGTGACATTGTTTTTTTGGGGTTTCTTTGAATTGGACGCGCGATTAACCCTTTTTAGACCCCCCAACGTCCACGGTCGCCACGCCACGGTTTTAAAGCATCAGTAATAGTTGGCACAATTGGGGCTATATGAGGCCCCAATGACCCCGTTTTTGCTCGTTATAAGCCGCCGTATTGATCAGGTGAGCCACGCCGCAGCGCGGCTGGCGATCACCCTGGTTCTTGCTTGCGCACTGGTCTCCGCCCTGAATGCACTGAGTCGCTACCTGTTCGACCTTAGCTCTAACGCCTGGCTTGAACTGCAGTGGTATATGTTCGCTGGGATTGTGCTGCTTGGCGCACCTTATCTGCTCAAAGTAAACGGCCATATCCGGGTCGACTTGTTCTACTCAAAGCTTACCCACCGTCAACAGCTATGGCTGGATCTTGCTGGGCTACTGGCTTTTCTCATGCCATTTTCGCTTTACATGGTGGTCGCCTCGTGGCCTTGGTTTATTGAAGCATGGACGCTGCAAGAGACCTCTCCGAATGCGGGGGGGCTGGTGCGATGGCCTGTAAAGCTACTCTTTCCCTTGGGGTTCTTCTTGCTGAGCGCACAGGCCATCTCTGAAGTTATCAAACGGCTCGCGGCCCTAACCGGAGCGATCACGATGGAAGGCGCAACAGATTACGAGAGACCTGTTCAGTAGCTATGGCGCCGATCGAGTTTATGGCTCCTGCAATGTTTGCTGCCCTGGTGGCGTTTCTGCTGCTTGGGTTACCAGTCGCTTTTTCCTTAGCTGCACTCGGACTGGCATCGGGCTTACTTTCGATTGAGCTTGGTCTATTCCCACCGGCATTCATGGCCAATCTGCCGTATCGGATCTTTGGCATTCTTTCCAATGAACTTCTGCTGTCGATTCCTTTCTTTACGCTCATGGGAGCCATTCTTGAGCGCAGTGGCTTAGCCGAAGACCTCTTAGAGGGATTTGCGCAGCTCTTTGGTGGTATCCCTGGAGGGATCGCCTACGCGGTCATTGTGGTCGGTGCCATTTTGGGTGCGATTACCGGAACCGTTGCCGCATCTGTGATCGCGATGGGAGTGATCGCACTGCCAATCATGATGCGGGTTGGCTACAGCCATCGGCTCGCGACAGGCGTGATTGCCGCCTCTGGCACGATCACTCAGGTCATTCCCCCCTCGCTGGTGTTAATTGTGCTGGCGGATCAGCTCGGTCGATCTGTAGGAGATATGTATCTGGGCGCAGTGGGTCCCTCGATCGCACAGGTGCTGATCTTTCTGCTGTTTATCTTTGTAGCATCGCTGATCTCGCCTAAGGCCATGCCTCCGCTGCCAGAAGCAGAACGAACCCTAACAGGAGGGGCGCTTCTGATAAAGGTGGCGAAGGGAGTGGTGCCATCGCTTGCCCTGATCTTTGTTGTGCTCGGGACGATTTTTATGGGACTTGCAACGCCAACCGAGGCAGGCGCGATGGGGGTAGTGGGCGCCATCGCGCTGGCCGCTGGCCATCGCCGACTGAACTGGAAAATGGTGCGCGAAGGCATGGAATCCACCATGTCCATCACAGTGATGGTGATCTTTATCCTGATTGGCGCATCAGTGTTTACGCTTGTTTTTCAAGGAGTAGATGGCGGTATCTGGATCGAGCACCTGTTTACGCGAATCGGTGCAGACGATCCAACGACATTCCTGATTGTTGTCAATATCCTGATTTTTCTTCTGGCGTTTTTCTTAGACTTTTTTGAAATCGCGTTCATTGTTATTCCGCTTTTAGCACCCATGGCGGAAAAGCTCGGCATTGATCTGATCTGGTTTGGTGTCTTGATCTGCGTGAACATGCAGACATCATTTATGCATCCGCCGTTTGGGTTTGCGTTGTTTTATCTTCGCGGTATCGCGCCCAAAACAGTATCGAGCAAAGATATTTATATTGGGGCGATCCCCTGGGTCGGTCTGCAACTGATGCTTGTCGGGATTCTGATCTTTTTCCCAGAACTGGTCACTGGTTTACTAGACAAGCCGGCATCGGTCGATCTTCAGTCGATTGAGATCAAGCTCGATGAAAGCCAGGGGTTGCCAGCGCAAGACGCTTCTGAAAACCCCTTCACAGATCAAAATAAAAAGGGGTCGGAAACCGACCCCATTGATGACCCCGCAGAGTATTTTAAAAAACGGTGATCAGAGTTTCTGCCTTGCCATAAATGCATCAAAGCTGGCCTCCGCCACGCGGAACCAAGCCTGCTGATCACGGTGGAAAGGTCGTTGCTGATCATAGATTTTCTTGAACGCAGGGCTCTTGGACAGCGTCTCAGCAATTAATTGCTGATTCGCCTTAAAGCAGGCCTCCATGACGGCCTGTGGATAGGCGCGAAGCACTGCCCCTCCTTGAATCAGCCGCTTTAGCGCGATGGGGTTCAAGGCGTCATACTTTGCCTGCATCCAGGTATTCGCCTCTGCGGTTGCTGCCGCAAGCGCCGCCTTGTATGCATCCGGGAGCGCGTCATAGGCCTTTGCATTGACCTGAAAGCCCAGCGCTGCACCACCCTCATTCCAGCCGGGGTAGTAATAGAACTTGGCAATCTTATTGAGCCCGAGCTTTTCATCGTCATGCGGAACAGTGAACTCCGCAGCGTCAATCGTACCTTTCTCTAACGCAGAGTAGATTTCGCCCGCGGGCAATTGTTGTGTCACAACGCCGAGCTTGGTGAGCACCTGGCCACCCATGCCGCCCGTTCGAAACTTTAGCCCCTTCAGGTCTGCGACGGTTTTAATCTCTTTCTTAAACCAGCCTGCCATTTGCGAACCGGTATTACCACACAGGAAACTGACCACGCCGAACTGACGCGAAAACTCATTGAAGATCTTTTCTCCGTCCCCATGAACCCACCATGCATTGTGCTGACGGCTATTCAGTCCGAAGGGAATGCAGGTACCGAATGCCCAGGCGGCGTCCTTACCGATAAAGTAATACGGCGCCGTATGATTGCATTCAATCGTCCCCTTCTCGACAGCATCCAACACCTGTAACGGAGGGACAATCTCGCCCGCCGCATGAAGAGAGATCTGAAATTTTCCGCCCGTCAGCTGACTGACCCGCCGGGTCACAAATTCTGCAGTTCCATAGAGCGTATCGACGCTCTTGGGAAAGCTCGACGCACAACGCCAACGCACGACATCACTCTGAGCAATAGCCGGGGCACTAACCGCTACACCTGCACCCGCTAAACCTACAGCACCACTCTTTGCCAAAAAGTCACGACGACTCATGAATTTTCTCCTTCGATAAGAAACTCTTTTTATTGTCTCCGTAGTCGGGGAACCGGCTTGTTTTTAGTCACTCAGGGATTACACTGATCTCACTATTTAAAGCAACGCCCATGCACTTCTTCCTCGCTATCTTCGCCGCAGTTTCGATCTCACTTTTCGCACCGCTAACGTACGCTGATGCGAGCCAGTGCGGGTTTATCCAAGACAGTGACATGAGAGCCTATTGCCGAGCGCTGACTGAACGTCAAAGCAGCCAATGTGGGTTTATCCGAGAACCGGATCTTCAGTCGATGTGTCGGGCATCAACGGGTGGTAGTGCATCGCAGTGCGGATTTATCAACGACAGTGATCTTCGCGCGATGTGTCGAGCGGGATTCTGAACGGTTAACACGACTGGGTTATGCTGTCCCCATGAACTCAAAGGTGCTCCCCACGATTGCCCCCGTTATGGCGCTAAAGCTAGTGATGGTGGCGGCATTCTGGGGGGGGACGTTTGTTGCAGGTCGTTTTTTAGCCCAGGCGCTGCCGTTAATGACCGCTGCATTTGGACGGTTTTTAGTGGCCTCTCTACTACTTGTCGCATTCGCCATCCGATCCGAAGGGCGTCTGCCTCGCCTTGACCGTCAACAGATAGTGGTAACAGCGTTTCTGGGGTTCACCGGAATTTTTCTCTACAACGTATTCTTTTTTGGGGCGCTCGAAAAGATCCCCGCGGGGCGCACATCATTATTTGTGAGCCTTAGTCCAATCTTGACCGCAGTCTTTGCGAGCTTTTTATTTCGTGAACGTCTTGGACTCAGGCGCTGGCTTGGCGTCGTCATTGCGCTCTTTGGCGCCATGATTGTGATTACGCGAGGCGATCTCATTGGCGGGATCCTCGATATCGGTCAGTCGCTGGGCTTTGGCGAAATGATGATGCTGGGCGCTGTTCTCAGTTGGGTGGCCTACACACTGATTTCGCGTAGCGCATTGAAATCTCTCTCCCCGATCGCCGCCACGACCTACGGCACGCTATGGGGATTTCTGTTCCTAACGATTGGTGCCGCAGGGGAATTCAATCAGATTAACTGGGCCCTCGTAGACTGGCGTGTCTGGTGCGCGATCATTTATCTCGGCGCCTTTGGAACAGTGGTTGCGTTCATTTGGTATCTACAAGGTGTCAAAGCCATAGGCCCTTCTCGAACGACTGTCTTCACCAATCTCGTACCGGTTTTCGGTGTGCTGTTATCCACAATCATTCTGGGAGAGGCAGTCCTCGTTTCAATGATCATTGGCGGAATTATTGCCATTATCGGCGTCACACTCGTCAATAAACGCTAAGGAGAACCTGTGGCTTGGCTCATGCTAGGGATCGCCATAATCGCAGAAGTCATCGGCACTGTCGCCTTGAAACATGCCGATGGTTTCACCAAACCAATCCCATCCCTCATCGTGATCCTGGGCTATGGACTAGCCTTTTTTCTGCTGTCGAGAGTGGTTCAAACGATTCCGCTGGCGGTGGCCTACGCGGTCTGGTCAGGGGCTGGCATTGCCTTAATTGGGGTGATTGGCTGGATCTTTGTGGGACAGAGGCTTGATCTCGCTGCCCTCATCGGTATTGGATTGATCATTTGCGGCGTGGTCGTGATCAATTTGTTCTCAAAGTCCATTTCTCACTGAGCAACGACCGGCCAGAAGACCGGGAAATACTTACAGAAACCACGGCAAAAATGGCTATCATTCGGGAGCCATGAACCTCGCCAACATCAGTCATCGTCACTGGGTGTACGGGATTCTCATCCCGACAATCTACGTCATTATTGAACTGAGCTTCAACTATCGGCTCGTCACAGTGGCATCCGACACCGTGAATGAAGATGTTCTCTCCGGGCTTGAATTCTGGGGGCGGGTCATCTCTGGCATCGGACTCGGACTCGGACTCTACAGAATACGCCGCCTACGCTTAGCAAACCGACTAACAAAGTTTGCCTTTTGTCTTGGGCTCGGCGTTCTCACGATGTGGCATGTACAGAGTGCACTGACAGACTACCTCGTTGCGTCTGCCAGCCCTGAAGACAAAAAGGCCGCCATCGGTCTCGCCGCGCTAGCGGAGGCCGCCGCAGCCGGGCAGTTAAATACCCTCGCAGGTGATCCCCTGATCACCGAAGATCTGGACTCTTTTCAAGAAAAAACGGTGATGGCGCTATTTCCCGCGGCATCTCTTCACGTTATCAATCGTGATGAGCAGATCGGGCGATGGCTGAATGAGGTCTATCAAGGCTCGACGCCATCCGAAGCAGTTGAATTTAGCGCAGATACCGCCTATCGAAACTTGATCGTTCCGCCAATTGCAATTGGCTTGTCGATCTTCTTTGCCTTGTTTAACTTGGCACTTGTCATTGGATTTTTTGCAAGAACAGCCTTTCACAAAGCAAGGGTCTCAACCGTCACAGTTGTATTTCTTGTTTTAATCCTGATCTCCATCCAGCAGGGAGGATGGTTTCTAAGCTCGCCCGGATATCGGCATGCTATGAAATCGCCCCTCTGGCAGGCAAAGCCACTTCTTGGGTTGCTGGTGGAGTGGTCCGGGCGTGCTGCGCCCACCTGGGGAGTCGTCTCAGGAATTAGCCACCGCGTATTTATGTTTGGATACGAATTTAGAAAGCCCTACTAAATGAAAACAGTCTTATCGTTCATCTTGGGAGTCGCTTGCGCTATCGTCACAACATCCGTCACAGCAGACCCTGGCGAGATAAAGGCCGCAACAGCTGGCGCTGAGCGTTGGGCCGCTCAACTCGATCAGAATCAATATGAGACTACCTGGGCTTCATCTGCTCAGATATTTAAAAGCGCTGTGCCACAAGCGCAATGGTCCCAGGTCATCTCAGGCGTTCGCGGGCCACTCGGAAAAGTCTTAGAGCGCAGGCTACAAACGGCAGAATTAAAGACAAGCCTGCCGGGTGCACCGGATGGTCGCTACGTTGTGATTCAGTTTCAGACACGGTTTGAAAACAAAAAAGAGGCCATTGAAACCATTGTGCCAATGCTTGAAAAAGATGGTCAGTGGCGGGTATCTGGGTACTTCATACGCTAACGTATTGGCCACACAGCATGTCTATCTTCCTTGATCCAGCGATTTTATTTTTCATCTTCGGTGTTTTTGCCGGGATGGTTCGATCGAACCTAGAGATCCCTCAACCGATCGCGAAGTTTCTATCGCTCTATCTATTGATGGCGCTAGGACTGAAGGGAGGATTCGCGCTTCATAACTCTGGGTTCACGCTGGAGATCGCCTTATCCCTCGGGCTTGCCGTATTTCTCGCCACGATCATTCCCTTGATTGGCTATTGGTTTTTGAAGCTGCGCCTTAATCACTACGATGCCGCAGCACTCGCCGCGACGTACGGTTCTGTGAGTGCGGTGACGTTTATCACAGCAACCCATACGCTAGATCAGGCGGGTATCGCCTTTGGCGGGCACATGGCTGCCGCTATGGCACTCATGGAATCCCCCGCCATCATTTTGGCGATTCTGCTTGCCAACCGTGCCCGTGCTGTCTCCACATCAAAGGCAGAGCCTATTCGAATGTCAAAGGTGCTCCACGAATCTTTCACAGATGGCGCACAGCTGCTTCTTTTAGGCGCCATGGTGGTCGGATTAATTACCGGCAGCGAGGGGCAGGCGCTCATGGCACCGTTCTCGATTGATTTATTCAAAGGAATGTTGGCGTTTTTCCTGCTCGATATGGGGCTCATGGCAGCGAAGAACTTCTCGGGGCTTAAAGGAAAACCCCCCGTTACGGTGGTCTATGCAATCGTCGGCCCTGTGTTTCACGCACTCCTCGCCTTGGGACTCTCTAAAGCCTTTCATCTCCCTGTCGGGGACGCCATACTTCTGATGGTGCTGGCTGCAAGCGCCTCTTACATTGCGGTGCCAGCCGTACTGCGCCATGCTTTGCCCGAGGTTAATCCAGCGCTGTATATGAGCGTCTCTCTGGGAATTACTTTCCCATTTAATCTGATTGTCGGAATTCCTTTGTACATCGGACTCGCCTACTTTTTACTAGGCTGACGAAAGTAACACATGACCCAGATCAAAGTGTTTAACCTGGTTCAGCAAGCGTACGAAGAGATCGTCGGACAAGGACTTGAGACATTTAATGCAAAGTCCGCGCCCCTCGATCAGGTAGCACCGCTAAGCTGTATCGCCACGAACGATCTTGGCCGGGTAATCGGCGGCGCAATCGGACGAACGTGGGGCGACATGGCGGAGCTCCAACAACTCTGGGTCTGTGAGGAGTCTCGTAATCTTGGGATCGGATGTCAGCTACTAGAAGTTTTCGAGAAAGAGGTCTTCACCCGAGAGGGGAAACTCATCTATCTTGAGACGTTTAGCTTTCAAGCACTAAACTTCTACAAGAAATCCGGCTATCAGATTGATCTTGAACGTCGCGGTTTCCCGAGCCAAATTAAAAAATACTACCTCTCTAAAGCCTTGGGGTAATCCTGCGGTTGTTCCATGTCACCCTGACGTCTATGATGAGGCGCCATGCGTCACCGCCACTTTTTTAATCCCCATCCCGAGGCGTCATCACTTCAGATTCGGGCCTACGAGATTCTTTTTGGCAAACGCCCTGGTGATACGACAAGGCAAGTAGTCGACCTTGGCATTACCCTACTAGTCTTACTGAGTATCCTGGCGATCATCCTCGAATCAGTGGCAGCGATAGGAGAGCGGTTCGAGGCAGAATTCTATGCATTTGAGGTCTTCTCAATTGCAATCTTTACCGTCGAATACCTGATGCGTATCTGGTGTGCGCCAGCAGGGCACGCAAATCTAACCCCACTCCAAGCACGTTGGCGTTATGTTCGCAGCTTTCATGGACTGATTGATCTCTGTGCAACGCTACCGTTTTACTTACACGCGTTCTTACCGGAGCTCGATCTTCGGTTCATGCGAGCAATTCGAATGCTGCGATTCTTGAAACTCTCGCACTACAGCACTGCCTTAGAAGATCTGCTTCAGGCGGTTCGAGATGAGCACGAGTCATTCATTTCGGCGCTATACATTCTTGGCATTGCCATTCTAATGACGTCCTGTCTTGCGTACTACGCGGAACATGAGGCCCAGCCAGATAAGTTCGGCTCTATCCCTGACGCTATGTGGTGGTCGGTAGTGACACTCACCACGGTAGGTTATGGCGATGTCGCGCCAGTCACTGTGTTTGGAAAGTTTATCGGTGTAGCCACGGCCCTGATGGGGGTCTGCACAGTCGCATTGCTCACCGGTATTGTCGCCAGTTCATTTGCCAACCAGATGGCCAGGAAACGCGCCATCTTTGAAGCAGAACTAATTAAGGCGCTTCAGGACGGCCATATCAGCGAAGAGGAGCAGGAAGTTATTGAACATCTGAGACAGACGTTTAATATGTCAAAAGAGCATGCTCACGCCATCATGAAGCGGGTCAAGCAGGAGCATGGGGTCAGCCGGACCGAGAAATAAGTTTCCCGGACCTTTTGTGATGACGTACTCAGATGGTTTTCGCCTCGTTCTGCTGTCCGCCATTTGGGGCGGTTCCTTTATGTTGATGCGGATTGCCTCGCCGGTCTTTGGGCCAGCCGTTGTTGCAGAGGGTCGCCTGCTCTCTGCAGCCATCTTTCTTTTTCTTTTATCGCAGTTGCTCAAAAGGAAAGACCGGCTCTTGCAACATTGGCGGTATCTCTTGGTTATGGGATTCTTTGGCTCCGCATTGCCGTTCATACTCATCGGAACCGCGGCGCTATCACTGTCAACAGCACAGCTATCCGTATTAAATGCCACCGCCTCGATCTGGGCCTACCTGATCGGACTCATGCTGCGTGACGAGACGTTTTCGCTTCGACGACTTATGGGATTTGCACTCGGTATTTCGGGCGTAGCGATCATGTTTGGACAGGCGCTATTTGTGCAGACGGGGGCGATTGCCCTGCCACTCCTGTGCGGGCTCGGTGGTGCGTTTTCGTACGGGATTGCAACGAACTACACGCGACGCGCCAAGACGGTTGAGCCATTTGTAAACGCTCACGGCAGCATGTGGGCCGCGTCTCTGTTGGTGATTCCATCGCTGTTTTTTATTCCCGCCAAGGCGCCGGCATCGATTGAAGCGGTGACGGCCGTGCTTCTTCTGGGAATCGTCTGCAGCGGCGTCGCCTATCTCCTGTATTTCCGGCTTCTAAGAGATATCGGCGCGCCCTCTACGCTAACCGTTACTTTCTTGATTCCCCTGTTTGGAACGCTATGGGGCGCTTTGTTTCTGGGAGAAACGATCAGCACTCAGACCATACTGGGCATGAGCGTGATCTTGCTTGGCACCGGGCTTTCCACTGGCCTGCGCCTGAACCATCTCTTACTAAAGGTTAGGCGTTCATAACGGTTTCCGTTCGGATAGGCGTCGCAATTCAACGCGCTTTGTGGCTTGCAAGAACCCCGTTTCATCAAGAATGCACTTCCGATCAATTCTAAAAAGGAAGTGTTGTGAGGACTATTCTGATGTCGACGGCAGTCGTTGTCGCTGCGGTCGTGAGTTATTCGGCAAAGGCACAATCCAACGTTTCTCCGCCACCCGTAACGCCGATCACGAAATCTAGCGAGCAGCCCATCTACGGCAGTCACCTGATGACCGATCGCGAGCGTCAGGAATATCATGACAAGATTCGAGCCGCGAAGACGGATGCTGAGCGAGATCAAATTCGTAAGACCCATCACGATCTAATGAAGGCACGTGCTCAGGCGAAGGGCATTACGCTTCCCGATGACCCCCCAGTTGCACGTCGCGTCGGGCCACCACCAAGCAGCAGCGGCGTTGGACCGGGACCTAAGCCGTCAGGGTCGCCTCCTAGCCCACCCCCGGGTCAAGGGAAGGGACGGCCGTAAGTCATGAGGGTGCTCTCGACTGACCTTGTTGCCTTACTCGACGGACAACGACTCGTGCTCGCCCGAAACACGACGGGTAATGGAGACATCAACCTGGCCATCGTGGAATCGGTGTCCAGCGATGGCAAGCCAACTCGCGCACTCGGTCGGGACCGCCCAGGGCGCACGCTTGACGGTGCGGGGGATCGACGGACCGGATATGCCCAACCCGACCTGCATGAGACGCACGAGATCCAGTTCATTGAAGAATCCATCAGTACAATCGAATCCCACCGGCGAGCCGGGGGGTACTCCAGGGTCGTGCTAGCGGCAGCCCCTAAGGCGCTAGGTATCCTTAGAAACCGGTTCTCGCATCACCCAAGCCCCTTCTCGTTCATCGAGGTTCCCAAGAACTACACCAAGACCCCGATCAGCGAGGTCTCTCGGCTCCTGGCCGATTATGAATAATAGGGACATATCAATAGCACGGCACAGACTCTGGGCGCAAGCACTGTTAGACCAGCCCGAACCAGGGCCTGGTTAAACGTTCCCTTTCATTGATCCGTATAAATCGTGCCGGTGTTCCGGACGGCCTGTGCCCGCAAGCGACGCGAGTGGGACGGTCTCTGGGGTCGACCAAATTGATGAAAGGGTTCCAATGAAGATCAAAACACTTGCAGTACTTGGCCTTGTGTCCGTCCTGACCGGATGCGCCCAGCTGCAGAAGCTCCAACTAAATTCGGACGCTGAGTCCACCCCTTGCCCTGAGTGCAATACCGGTAAGCAGGCCTACTACGCCACGGCGGTGACACGCCCCGGCCTATGTAACGACTACCCCGTTGAGTATCGGGTTCAAATCCCCGAAACCGATGCACGCGTGCGTCCGGTTGATCGCGTCTTCTTGAACGCGGGCAAGAGCACCACTTCAACCCGCAGCTGCGGAAAATAAGGAGTTCGTCATGTCTCATTCACGCCTCACCGTTTCCGCAGCGATTGCGCTTGGGCTGACGACAATGTCAGCATTCGCGGCACCCGTCATTCAGAACGATGCCACCATCATGAACAACCGGCAGGGCAGCATTACCCGGCAGACAACGGTCTATGAGCCGGTGGTGATTCAGCATAGTCTGTCGCCCTCCGGCCAGTTCAATGCCGGCATGATGTTCTTGACAGAGCAGCTCGAGCGTAATGCCCTCGCCGATGCCCGCTCACGCGCGACCGTCATCACAAGCTTCGTGGACTTAAACAACCTGAATGAAACGTCCCAGCTGGGGCGACTCATTGGCGAGCACTTCATGCACCAGCTCCAGATTCGAGGCTGGAATGTGACCGACGTTCGCATGACCCGTGATCTGGTCATCAATGAAGAGGGCGAGTTTTCCCTGAGCCGCGAGCTCAAGCGGCTACGGGGATCTCTGGCGGCCGGCAATATCGTCACCGGTACCTACACAGCCACTGTAGATGGTGTATTGTTAAGCGTCCGTGTGCTGGACATCGCCACAGGTCAGGTTGTCTCAACCGCCCAAACGCGATTCCTGCGCGACAAGTTCATTGCCTCGCTTGTTGAAAAACCCAAGGCAGTGCCCGTGATCTCTTTGACGCGTTAATCGATTGCCTGCTTCCACTCGTGACGTAAGCATTGCCCAGATAACTGCCCGAATGGTGGCAGTTGCTGGGCTTTTGTTTGTTACGGGGTGTGCCAGTGTCAGCCGCGGGCTCGACACCGCGGTAGAGAAGGTTGACTCCGCCGTGATGAAAGAAGTCGGTATTGAGCAATGCGGCATGACGCAGGACGACGCATTCAACGCCGTCGACAGCCGAAAGCTCACCGCAGAGATTGCGCGAGAGCTGTGCCTTGCCCCGGGAAGCGAGGCAGGTCTGGGCGGCGCCAATAGTCCGGCACTCGTCATTCCGGATCTCGTGAACCTGCAGACCTTCCGCCCTGAGTCCTTGGGCATTGGTCTTGGCGAGGTGCTCCGCGCCAATGTTTTCAATATTTGTAAGGTTCCCGTTCGCCAGGTTGAACTGGCACGTAGCTTCAAGCTAGACCCGGATGGGCTCGTCGCCCTATCACGCGATCTGAATCAGATCAAAGAAAAGAATATTCCTGCGCAGTCAGCCATCATCGGCACCTACAACCTTCAGCGCAACAAAATGACGGTTGTGGTCCGCAAGATCTCTCTAGAGTCATCGCTTGTTGAATCCATCGTGACCAAAGAAGTACGCTGGCGCTGTGCGTCGCCGGGCTTTGGGCGACCAAGCTTCTCTTACACCATCAAGTAATTCCTGCGACCACCTGTCATGACCCAATACAACTTGGGTCATCTCGCAAACTGCTCCCATACAACATAAAGCCGGTACTTGCACTGATTGTGAGTCGACCGCTCACCCGGTAGAGTCTTAGTTCTTATTTGACCAAGACTGACCCATGAGACTGATTACCTTTAAACGACACCCGCATTCAGCCCCCGAAATTGGTGCGCGCATCAAAACAGCACAGGATGACCAGGTGCTTCCTTTTGCCGATATGGCAGCACGTCATCAGATTAAAGACTTTCCAACCACCATGCGCACATTCCTACATCGGGGTGACCAGGTCATGGCCACTGCGAAAGCCTGGGCAACAAAGCCGGATGCAGACGCGTTAATCCCGACAAAGACCATTACCTTTTTACCGCCCATCGGGGACGCAGAGAAATTTCTCTGCGTCGGGAAAAATTATCGTAAGCATCTTGCTGAGCTTGAGCGCAATAACCTCATTAAAGAAATTCCCGAAGAGCCGACAGGCTTTATCAAGCTGAATTCCTGTCTTGCAGGGCACCAACAGACCGTCGTGAAACCCAAGGGCATTGACCGACTCGACTATGAGCCGGAGCTTGTCTTTGTCATGGGAAAGCGCGCGCTTGGCGCCTCAAAAGACGATGCATTTTCCTATGTCGCAGGCGTCACCATTCTGAATGACCTGACCGATCGCGATCTGCAGCAACGAGAAGTAAAGTCAGGCTCACGATTCTGGACCGCCAAAAATATTCCTGGGTTTGGTCCTCTGGGTCCTGAGATCATCACCATCGATGAAATCGCCAACCCTTATGACCTATGGATGATCTGTCGCGTCAACGGAGAAGAACGGATGCGCGTCAATACCGAGGAGCAGATCTGGAAGTTCCCGGACATTCTTCAGCACTTCTCACGCTTCATTCCGATTGAGCCCGGCGACATGTTTTCCACCGGCGCCCCTGGTGGGGTGGCGGTGGGTAAACCAAATGCAGAAGATTATTTCCTGCGCCATGGCGATGTTGTTGAATGTGAAATCGAAGGAATTGCAACACTCAGTACAACTATTATCGAGGAGACTAAATAGATGAAGTACAGGTTCTTTGCAGCAGCTGCTGCTGCACTCACGATCGCTGCAACGCCAGCGATGGCACAGGATGCCTTCCCTTCAAAACCCATTCGTGTTGTCGTCCCGTTCCCGACCGGGGGTGGTGCCGATACCCTTATCCGACTGATGTCGCCCGCATTAACAGACCTCTGGAAGCAGTCGGTAGTGATTGAGAATAAGCCTGGTGCAAGTGGCCATATCGGTGCGGCCGACGTTGCAAAATCCGCGCCTGATGGCTATACGCTGATGATGGGCACAACCGCATCGATCAGCGCCAAGAACGTCGATACACTGACACCGGTAGCGCTCGTCTCTGCATCACCCTATCTTTTAACGATCCATCCCAGTATTCCTGCCAAATCAGTTGCCGAGCTGATTAGCTACGGGAAGGCCAACCCAGGAGCCCTCAAATTCGGCTCCTCTGGCCCGGGTTCGGCATCCCATCTGTCGGGGGAACTGTTTAAGGCGATGTCCGGCGTCGACATGCTGCATGTTCCGTATAAAGGGACCGGCCAGGCATTAACGGATCTGATCGCAGGCACCATCAATGTGATGTTTGCCCCTGCACAAACAGTTGTTCCTCAGATCCAGTCTAACCGGCTCAAAGGGGTTGCCGTCACCAGTGCACGACGCTCCGCATCGCTGCCCGAATATCCCACCATCTCGGAAAATGGACTTCCAGGATATGAGTCTGTTGGTTGGTTCGGTGTCTTTGCTCCTGCAAAGACCCCTGCCGCACTCGTCAACAGAATTAATGCGGATATCAACAAGACCCTTGCGTTAGACAAGATCCGTAAAGACATGCTTGCCCGCGGAAGCGATCCCGGACCAGTAGGGTCGGCCGATGACTTCGCAAAGTATATGCGTGCTGATATGGCGAAGTGGGCCAAGCTCATCAAAGAAAAAGGCCTCGAGATCCAGTAGATGACTGCTGCGATCACGCGGCGTGCGCTTCTCAAAGCGCTGGCAGCCTCCTCCTTGGGGCTGCCAGCAGTGGGTCAGACTCGGCCCACTCTGCAACAAAATCCGTTTCAACTCGGGGTGGCAAGTGGATCACCCGAATCCGATTCAGTTGTCCTGTGGACGCGCCTGTTCTCGGCTGAGTTTCAGGCAGATCCCTCCTTTGCAACGATCGACTTCCCCGTTCAATGGGAGATTGCGCGCGACCCTGCGTTCTCTGATGTTGTGCAGCGGGGCGTTGCAGTCGCATCGTCCGCCCTTGGACATTCAATTCATGTAGAGCCTGCTGGACTCCCTGCGGGACAGTGGTTCTATTACCGCTTTCGACTGAACGAACACCTCAGTCGAGCCGGCCGAACGAGAACACTGCCAGTAGCGCAGTCGACACCCGATCTGCTGCGAGTCGCTTACTGCTCTTGTCAGAACTATGAGCATGGCTACTTCAGTGCCTATCAGCAGATGCTGAAGGATAAGCCCGATCTGGTGCTCTTTCTCGGTGACTATATCTATGAATACGCGGGAGGCCGAACGAAGCATCCCGTTCGGCAGATCTCACAGGGATGGGTCACATCCCTTGACGACTATCGCCAACGCTACGCCATCTATCGACAAGATCCTGATCTGCAGGCGATGCATGCCGCCTGCCCCTGGATCGTGACCTGGGATGACCATGAAGTACAAAATGACTACGCGGGCACGCGTCCGGGTAGTCAAGGCCCAGATGTCCCGGACTTTGCCGCCCGGCGCGCCGCAGCCTATCAGGCGTACTACGAACACATGCCAATCCGTCAGTCCACGCTAACGCGTGGCGTTGACGGGCTTTTGCAGGGGGCAGAGCTTCGGCTTTATCAACGACTACCATTCGGGCGTCTCGCATCGCTCACGATTCTGGATTCTCGCCAGTATCGGTCACCCCAAGCCTGCAACCCCAAGGCAAGGCCAGGGGGGGCGTGGATTGACGAGACCAGCTGTGATGCCCTGTCGGCGCCAGAACGGACCTTGCTCGGGAAGGCCCAGCACGACTGGTTAGCGGACCAGCTTGCGGCAAGCCAAGGATTTCGCTGGAACATTATTGGCCAGCAGACCGTCTTTAGCCCTTGGGTGTCGCCGCAAAAAGGTCGTCTGCTCAAGCGCAACGATGGATGGGACGGCTATCCCATCGACCGTCAACGAATTCTGTCAACGCTCCAAAAAAGGGCAGTCCCAAATCTGGTCATGCTCGGCGGAGACATCCATGAGCACTGGATCGGCCAGATCAAGGCAGACTTCAATCACCCCACGAGCGAGACGTTAGGGGTGGAGTTCTGCGGGACATCGATTGCAAGCCGAACGAATGGGGAGGCATCACTCCCGGCCAGGCTAGCGGCAAATCCGCATTTTTCCTTCGCTGACGCCAGCTATCGCGGCTACGGTTTAGCCGAATTTACTCCAGAACGGATGACCGTTCGGCTACAGGCAGTTCGTGACCCCAGTCAGCGCAATAGTGATCGCTTCGTGTTAGCGTCCTTTCAAGTGGCGTCTGGATCGACAAGGATTGAACGGCGAGACCCCTAAACAACGGGTGTGGAACGGGTAGTACACTCTCGGGAAATTTTTTGAAAGGTTCCTGTGAAACCCCTTGCGCTGCTCTTGGCCGTCCCCCTCATACTGCTATCGCTCACTGCCAATGCGGCAGAGCTCAAAGCAGACCCGGCAGGGCAGACAAGCCCAGCCTCAGCGCTGGCAAGATACTTCTCTGCGCATGAATCTGATGAGTGGTATCTGGGACTGTCTCCCATTACCCACCACTACAACCCCAGTAATGAACATTCGCCTGTCTGGCTTGTTGGCGTGCAGCGGATCCGAAAATCGCGCGACATTGCCGGAATCGCTTATTTTTCAAATTCATTTCAGCAGCCCAGTGTCTTTATCTATCCCTGGGGGAAGATCTATCGAAATTTTTTAGGGCAACCCAAAGTGTTCGCTCAGTGGGGGGCAGGGCTACTGTATGGCTATCGCGATCCCTATGAAGACAAGGTGCCCTTTAATCAGAACGGCTACTCGCCAGGTTACATTGTCTCGTTTGGCTATCAGTTTGATAATCGAATTCAGGCCAAACTTAATCTGCTAGGAACCGCTGGCATCATGTTACAGGTCTCGCTTCCGCTGAACTAATACGGGTCATTGCGCTCTCAACTATTTCGGATCAAAGAGGTTGACGATGCGATTAACGCGACTAAAAGGAATTTTTCGTCTGGCCAGTTTTCTGGTGCTGCTACCCCTCGCGGGATGTGCGATCGGACAGTACGCCCCATCCGAAAGAGAACTAGGAGTCTCTCGTCAGCAGCTTGAAGAACGCATGGGGAAGCCGACTGGCGAATGGGAAACGCCCCAAGGAAGGGTACTTGAGTACGCGAGAGGACCCTATGGCAAGAACACCTACTTCATCACGCTGAATGGCGAGCAGCAGGTGCAACAGTGGTCTCAGGTGCTGACCTTGGCTCAATTTGAAAAGATTATTCCAGGAATGTCAGCAGATGAAGTGCGCCGGCTGATTGGTCGATCTTTTGAAGTTCGATCCTTAGCGAGACATCGAGGCGAAGTCTGGTCATACCGCTTTGAATCTGTGTTCTGCGAATGGTTTGAGATTGAATTTACCCAAGAAGGGGCTGTGCGTTCAAAAGGAATGGGAATTCCTCCAGAGTGTTCGTTTGATGACGCACGAGATTAACTAGCAACACAATTTACTCATCGCGACATTCACCAAAGAAAGGTCTTTTATGCGACAACTGATTTCGAGTGGCTCTCCCTTTGAAAAGACCATGGGTTATTCCCGTGCCGTCGTACAAGGCAACTTCTGTTTTGTTTCTGGCACGACAGGCTATGACTACAGCAAAATGGTCATGCCTGATGCAGTTGCGGAGCAGGCAGAGAATGCGCTAAAGACTATCCAAGGGGCGCTGTCGCAGGCTGGATTTGAGATGAAAGATGTGGTCCGTGTGAACTATTACATCTCTGATCCAGCATTTAGTGATGCCATCATTCCGGTGTTAGGTCGCTGGTTCTCAGAAGTTCGGCCGGCAGCAACGCTTTTAGTTGTTCAACTAATGAAGCCGGAAATGAAGATCGAGATCGACGTCACGGCCATGAAGGCCTAGTCAAGCGATCGACGCAATACAACCAGCTGAAATAATCCGCCGAAGGTCGACTGACTAACTTCTGTTGTCAGACCGACCTTTTGGGGTAGCCATGCCATCAGCCCCTGGTCAAAAAGGTCCCCGGCAAACGGTTCGAGCTTTTTTAAGATCGGTTTCCAGAAATATCGAAGTGGATTAAGCCAATGCGGCTTGGAGTAGTCGAGCACAATCAGTCGGCCCCCGGGTTTAAGCACCCGCAGCGCCTCGGACAGTGTTTTGCGCCGCACATCGGCCGGCTGCTCATGCAAAAGAAAAAATAACAGTACTTGATCAAAGCTTTCGTCTGCGAAGGTCAGCGCTGCAGCATTCATACAGTGCAGCCCTAATTGTGGATGAGGTCCAATTTTTGCGGCCAGGTTGCCAAGCTGCACGGGCAGAATATCCACGACATCCAAGCGTGCTGCGCCTTCCATACGATCCACTATCCGAGGGGTGATGTCGCCATAAGCACAGGCCACTTGAAGCGTGCTCCCCGTTAGAGGCTGACTGAATTGCTCAAGTACTGATGATCTCAATCGGTTGTAGTTACCCCAGAGAATCAGGTTCACCATCCACTGGCGCTCGAAAAACCGAACCGCCCTGGGATGGATATAGGCCCACCAGTAATGTGCTCGTAGATATTCCGGTACGGGCATCGCAGAGGATGGGCTCGACAGCCGATAGTCTGGATTAGGCTTCTGATGTTTGGTCATGAGATGTGTAGACAGGGCACAGGTCTCAAAGATAGATGATTTTTTTTGATGAAGGGTCGTAAAATCTCAATAAAACATCAAAACAAAAGCACGCTTGCTGCTTTCAAACAGAGACAATCGCCAAAAAGGAGGGGGTCTTATGTCGTCTACCAGTCAGATGGTGCAGCCAATTCCCACGACAGCCGCATTTGAGTTTCTTGCTGCCGGCTGGAAAGACATGCGGGCAACGGGCTACCGTGGGGTAGTCTACGGCGTGATCTTCGTCGTCATGGGATACGCCATTCAACTCGTTTACGAAAACCTATGGCAGATGACGATGGGAATGACCGCAGGATTTTTTCTTCTCGGACCTTTTTTATGCTGCGGAATCTACGACCTGTCTCGACAGCATGATCGGGGATACAAGCCTAATGTCTCAGCAAGCACCCTGAGCTGGTCACGCAACTGGAAGTCGATTGCATTCTTCGCTGCAATCCTGACCTTTTTTATGATCGTCTGGGCGCGCGTATCCGTGGTGCTGTTTGCGCTGTTTGGCGCCCATAACTATCCTGACTTAAAGCAGATGATCGCGAAGGTTGTATCGCTCGACAATCTTGAGTTTCTTATTGTCTGGTCGGGTGTCGGCTTTGTCTTTGCTAGCCTAGTGTTTGCAATCTCAGTCATCTCAGTGCCGATGCTTCTCGATCGTGGCACTGACACAATGGAGTCCATCTTCGCCAGCGCAAAAGCGCTGTGGAATAACCCAGCCGCAATGCTGATCTGGGCGCTATCGATCGCCGTGATCATCGGCGTCGGGCTGATATTTTTTCTTCCGCTGGTCGCGATTACCGCGCCGCTGATCGGACATGCCACCTGGCATGCCTATAAACGGCTAGCGCCGCGCTAACTGATCCACCCGCTTTTCAAGCCGGTCAATCGCATCCCGGAAGCCACGAATCGCCTGGTGATGGGCGTCCGCCTGTGCCCGTGTGACCACAAGATCAGACTCGTGAATGGCGTAGTCGGCGACCTGCTTCGCAAGAAGTCCAGCCGGTGAGTTCTTCCAAAAACGATCCCATGGAGAGACGCGCTCTTTAATCAGACTGATCAGGGGGCCAAGTCGCTCAGCGACCATCGCGTCCCCCTCGATCCTGACAGGCTTTTGAAGATCGGTACTGACCACGATGGTCACGTCTGGATCGTCCGCAGTAACGGGTGCGGGTTCTGGCGACGCACTGGTCTGCCGAGACGACCGCAAGCCTACTTCCTTCAGTAGACCATCTCGCTCGACCGACCAGTCCACGCTACCGCCTACGGGGAAAACAATTCGAAGACGCTTCCCCGACAACCCTTTCAGGGCGCGGTGAAAGGGCTCATCTTTTTCGATGGCCCAGTTGATCACCGCGATCAGGTTGTTGACCATCTGGTCGGCTTAGCCATTCACCTGCGTAATGCCTGCAAGCTGCCAACCGGTATCGCCAGACTTCACGCGATGCAATGTCCAGATCTCATCAAAGTCGACCGCAGGCGCATCGGCCGCCTCGCGGATAAGCCCCGAGAAGCGAACCTGAACTTCATCAACGGGTTTGCCGAATTCGTCGGTCGCATCCGTCATGCCCAGCCACTCAGCATCAAGATTTACAACCTGGGTCTGATTGTCAGCACCACGACGTCCAGCAATCTGATGCGAGAGTTCGCGGGTCATTTCCGGCGTACAGAAATCAGCGAGCGCATGGATATCGCCCTTGTCCCAGATCGCCTGAAGCCGTGTGAACTGCTCGCGAGCGATCTTCATAAAGTCATCGATCTCGGCCTGTGTCACGTTCGATACAGGCGCTGCAGCAACGGGGGCAGCGGTAGACGATGCCGATTGCTCAGGCCAGGCCACGTTCCCCGGACGTGCTTCGCCGCCCAGATCCGTATTGCCATAACCACTCTTGGCCATTGCGGGCTGACCATAACCGCCGGCAGCGGCCTGACGACGGGCCGACAGCATACGAAAGACGACAAACACGGCCATCACAGCCAACGCGATGAGCAGCAAGCTCATGAGTTCTTCACCAAGGCCCAGGTACGAGGCCAGGGCCGCAAGGCCAAGTCCCGCAGCAATGCCCGCCAAGGGCCCCATCCAGCTCTTGCGTGCGGGTTGAGCTGCAGCTGCTGCAGGCTGTGCCGCGCCGGGCTGCGTCGCTGTCTGACCCTGAGGGGCCGTCTGCGGCTGGGCAGGTTTTGCGGGAACGGTCTGAGGCGTGGCACGGCTCGGGGCGGTACGACCAATATTCGATCCACCCCCAAGGCGCTTTGCCTCCGCCTCAAAAATTGGGGCGGCAAAAACGAAACCGCTAACGAGTACTGCAAGCCACTTTGAATGCTTCACTGTCTGTCTCCTAAGTTATAGCTTAACGGCCTGATGCAAGGCCACCACACCAGCCGTCATCGTACTAAACCGAACCACATCAAATCCAGATTCACGCATTATTTGTGCGAGTTCTTCTGGACCCGGATGCATGCGAATCGACTCCGCCAGGTAGCGATAGCTCGCCTCGTCGTCGGCAATCCGCGCCCCAAGCCAGGGCAGCACCTTGAAAGAATAGACATCATAGATTTTCTCGAGGGGTGCAGCCACCTTGGAGAACTCTAAGACCATACATTTGCCACCAGGTTTCAAAACCCGATGCATTTCTTTCAGCGCTGCGGGCTTATTCGTCATATTTCGAAGACCGAAAGCCACCGTGACCAGGTCAAAGTACTGGTCCGGGAAGGGGAGGTGCTCGGCATCTGCCACGACCGCGGGGGTTGGGTACCCTTCGTCAATCAGTCGGTTTCGGCCCCGCAGGAGCATCTGTCCATTGATGTCCGACATGATGACCTGGCCTTGGGGGCCGACCTTACGGGCAAACGCCAAGGCAAGGTCTCCCGTGCCACTGGCCACGTCTAACACGCGCTGCCCGGGTCGGACGTTGGCGTGGGCAATCGTCGTCGCCTTCCAGAGCCGATGCATGCCGGCCGACATCACATCGTTCATGAGGTCATAGCGCGCCGCTACCGAGTCAAAGACCCGGGCAACCCGCTTGGCCTTCTCGCCGGTCGGGACTTCTTCAAAGCCAAAATGGGTGGTGTCTGGAGTGTGATCAGTCATAGCCGCATTCTAATCGTCGGTACCCGCGGGACCCTCTACGCGGGATCCCTGGACGCGCCTGCGGCGGCCAGCCGATCCAGGTAGTTCTGCCAGAGTGTTTCTTGATTGGCCCCGAGCCAAGTCAGGTATTCCCAAGTGAATAGCCCCGAGTCATGGCCGTCGCTAAAGGTCGGCTTGACGGCATAGTGGCCAACAGGCTCTAGCGCCTGGATCAGCACATCGCGCTTGCCCACCTGCAGCACCTCCTGCCCAGGCCCGTGGCCCTGCACCTCGGCGGATGGCGAATAGACCCGAAGCAGCTCAAACGGAAGCCGGTACACCGTGCCGTCCTCGTAGCCAATTTCCAACAAACGAGAGGTCTGATGAACGGTCAACTCGGTCGGAGGGGCGGCGTTGGCAGTCTGTCGGGTCATGGTTGATGTCACCTGATTGTCATATTGCAGTTCTACAGTCCAAGTCTAGCCTGTCTATTTTCGTTAGCATGGCAGACATTACAGGCCATAGGCCTTTGGAAAATGCAGAGCACCATTCTTGTTATTGAAGACGAGCCAGCGATTGCGGAGCTGCTCTCGGTCAATCTAGGTTTTTCAGGGCACCAGGTGCTGATCGCACCGGATGCGGAATCCGCACAAGCGATTATCCAGTCTCAGCTGCCCGATCTGATCCTGTTGGACTGGATGCTTCCGGGAATGTCCGGTGTACGACTGGCCAAAAAACTTCGTGCTGATGATCGGACCAAAGACATCCCGATCATCATGCTCACCGCGCGCACCGATGAGGCCGATAAGGTGGAAGGGCTTGAGGGCGGCGCAGACGACTACATCACCAAGCCGTTTTCTCCCAAAGAGCTGATGGCACGGATCAAGGCCGTGCTTCGCCGGCGTGCCCCACAGCTCACGAGTGAAACCATTGAGATCCGCGGACTGAAGTTAGACCCCGTCACCCACCGGTTATGGGGGCATGACCAGCTCTTAGAACTTGGTCCTACGGAATTTCGTCTGCTTCACTTTTTTATGACCCATGCGGAGCGGGTCCATAGCCGATCGCAACTGCTCGATCAGGTCTGGGGCGATCATGTCTTTGTGGAAGAGCGAACTGTCGACGTCCATATTCGACGGCTGCGCAAAGGCCTTGAGCCGAGTGGCCACGACGTCCTAATTGAGACCGTCCGCGGCGCAGGCTATCGGCTCAGCGCAACAGCGCCTCGCTGACCCCTTCTCACAACCCCTGGTCTAGCCCCCTGCCATCGCCCCCTGCGAGAAGCGATAATTCGGCCATGATCGGATTCTGGCTTCGCACCCTTCTGATGCTCCTAGGCATCGCTGCGGTCTCATTTCTATTTTCGGCTATCGGAGGCGCAAGCGCCGGCTGGACCGTGGCCGTACTGATCCTGGGCGGCTGGCTGATCTACCACCTGTTCTATCTGCAGCGCATGATGCAGTGGATGGAAGACTTTCGGCTGGAGAAGGTCCCTCACGGCTCTGGCATGTGGGATCTGCTGTTCTCAAAGGTCTATCGCGTTGCCCGCGCAGGAGAACAGCAGCGCCAGCAGCTGGCCGAAGCGCTCAAAGATTTTCGTAACGCGACCGAGGCCATGCCCGATGGAGTGGTCACGCTCGATGAAGAAAATCACGTGATCTATGCCAATGAGCAGGCCGAAGACCAGCTGGGAATTAGCAGCGTCAAAGATGCAGGCAGAAACCTTATTAATATCGTTCGTCACCCCGATTTCGTGGCCTATATCAATGGCATGACCTGGGAAAAATCCATCATCCTGCGCGGCGTACGCGACTCTGACCGGGTACTGCAAGTCCAGCTCATTCCCTATGGCACCCGTCAGCGCCTACTGATGACGCGAGACATCACCCAGTTAGACCGGCTCGAAACCACGCGCAGAGACTTTGTTGCCAATGTCTCGCACGAACTGAAGACACCCCTGACAGTGCTCAATGGATTTTTAGAGACGATTCGAGAGCTCCCGTTGACCGATGAACAGCGTCAGCACTACCTGGGGCTCATGCAAGGCCAGGCCCATCGCATGCAGAACATCGTGGACGATTTGCTGGTTCTGTCGAAGCTTGAGTCGACCGCGAGCACGAGCCAAGAAGAGCCGATTGTCATGCGACCGATTATCGATCGACTGGTAGCCGATGCCATGAGCATCAGTCGCGGTCAGCATCAGATTATGGTGTCGAGCATCGCCGATGCGGGTCTTTTGGGCGCAGAAGACGAGCTCGTCAGCGCATTTTCAAACCTCGTCAGTAACGCAGTGCGATACACGCCAGAGCAAGGCACGATTACGTTGGACTGGGTGATCGACCGGCGCGGGCAGGGGGTCTTTACGGTGCAGGATACGGGCCCAGGAATCGCGGCACAGCACCTACCAAGACTGACGGAGCGGTTCTATCGAGTCGACCGTAGCCGCTCCCGAGAGACCGGAGGCACAGGGCTTGGTCTAGCCATTGTCAAGCATGTGGCCACGCGTCACCAGGCACAGCTCGTCATCGATAGCGAAGTTGGCAAAGGAAGCCGGTTTTCAATCGTCTTCCCCGCGAAACGTACACAGCTGCGGCCCACATAAGCGCGGCAGCTGCCGCCGGTTACACCAGAACCCGCTCGATTCCCCCGCGATTGGCCGACTCGACATACTGAGTTAGCCATTCATTACCGAGCACATGCTTGGCGAGTTCCACCACGATGTAGTCCGCATCTACCGAGACATCTTCTGAATACCGCGCCAATCCCTGCAGACATGAGGGGCAGGCCGTCAGGATCTTGACCTGGGTGTCATCCCCGGCTTCCTGACGAATCTTGTCTGAGCCTTTACGCATCTCTTCTTCTTTGCGGAATCGGACCTGCGTGGAGATATCAGGACGTGTCACAGCAAGTGTTCCTGATTCACCACAGCAGCGATCGTTCTTGGTAATCGTGCCATTTTGCTCACTGTTCATTAGCGCATTGACCACCTTTAACGGCTGGTGCTGCTTCATCGGACTGTGACACGGGTCGTGATACATGTAACGTACCCCGGTGACCGACTCGAGTCGCACACCCTTTTCCATCAGGTATTCATGGATGTCGATGATCCGACAGCCCGGGAAGATCTTCTCGAATTCATAACCGGCAAGCTGGTCATAGCAGGTTCCGCAGGAGACCACGACCGTCTTGATATCGAGATAGTTCAGCGTGTTCGCAACACGGTGAAAGAGCACCCGGTTATCGGTAATGATCTTCTCGGCCTTATCAAACTGTCCACTGCCGCGCTGCGGGTATCCACAGCAGAGATAGCCGGGCGGCAGAACCGTCTGCACACCGACGTGCCAGAGCATCGCCTGTGTTGCCAGACCCACCTGCGAGAAGAGTCGTTCCGAACCGCAGCCCGGAAAGTAAAAGACTGCCTCGGTCTCACTGGTCGTGCGCTTAGGATCGCGAATGACGGGCACGTAGTTAGCGTCTTCGATATCCAAGAGTGCTCGGGCCGTCTTTTTAGGGAGATTGCCCGGCATCTTCTTGTTGACGAAGTGGATGACCTGCTCACGAAGCGGTGCGCGCCCCAGCGTTGCCGGGGGCTTCGCCGTCTGAGCGCGAGCCAGCTTCTTAAAGAGTTCGTTCGCCAGTCGCTGCGCCTTGTAACCCCAGTCGATCATCACCTTCCGAGCAAGCTGAATCGTTTGCGGATTGGTAGCATTCAGAAAGAGCATGGAGGCGGACGCGCCGGGATTGAACTTCTTCTTGCCCATCTTGCGCAGCAGATTGCGCATGTTCATCGAGACGTCACCGAAGTCAATATTCACCGGGCACGGCGTCAGGCACTTGTGGCAGACCGTGCAGTGATCCGCGACATCCCCAAATTCATCCCAGTGCTTAATCGACACGCCACGACGGGTCTGTTCCTCGTAGAGAAACGCCTCGATCAGCAGCGAGGTCGCCAGAATCTTGTTGCGCGGTGAGTAGAGCAGATTTGCTCGTGGGACATGGGTTGCGCAGACCGGTTTGCACTTGCCGCAGCGCAGACAGTTCGCAAAAGAGTCTGCAATCGACCCAATATCCGATTGCTGCATGATCAGGCTCTCGGCCCCCATCAGACCGAACGAGGGCGTATAGGCGTTATCGAGATTTCCCCCACGCAGCAGCTTGCCGGCATTAAACCGCTGCTCTGGGTCTACTTTCTGTTTGTAAGCAGCAAATGCATCAAGCTCCGCTTCAGAAAGGAAGGCCATCTTGGTGATGCCAATACCGTGCTCCCCTGAGATCACACCGTCGAGAGACTTGGCGATGTCCATAATCCGAGCGACCGCATGATGCGCCTCTTGCAGCATGTCGTAATCGTCAGAGTTCACTGGAATATTGGTGTGCACATTGCCGTCGCCAGCGTGCATATGCAGGGCCACGAAAACGCGAGAGCGCAATACGGTCTGATGCGTGGCCTCTAGCCGCTCCATGATGGGGGCAAAGCCCACTCCGCTGTAGATTCCGCGCAGCGGCTCCCGAAGCTCGCGCTTCCAAGAGACGCGAATCTGGTGCTCCTGCACCAAGCTCACTAATTGAAGCGTTTCGTTCGCGGCGGCTAGTCGCGCGGCAAGGACCGGCTGACTCAGGTCAATGCCGTGCTCCGAAAGCCCCTTGGTGAGCTCACACACTGGCTGATACAGATGGCTCAAGAGATAGGACCAGCGCTGCTCAATGCGATCGAGTAAGGCTAAGGCGAGCTGGTTGCGACGCTCGAAATCTTCTTCAACAGTCTGATCGCCTGCGTCTCGCTGGTGGAGCTGCGTGGCGGGCCAGGGACCCGTCAGCAGTTCGCGGAATGCCGCAATGGCTTTGAGCTTGTTGCTGATCGACAGCTCAATGTTGATTTGCTCAATCGCGTTGGTGTACTCACCCATACGCGGCAGCGGGATCACGACGTCTTCATTGATCTTGAAAGCGTTGGTATGGCGTGCGATCGCTGCCGTACGTCCTCGCTCAGACCAAAAGGCCTTGCGTGCCTCAGGCGATATCGCGACGAAACCTTCACCGGCATGCCCATTGGCGAGTCGAATCACCTCTGAGGCCGCTTTGGCGACGGCATCTTGGTCATCCCCCACAATGTCGCCAATCAGTACCATCTTGGGCAGGGAGCCGCGCTTACTCTTTGTGCCGTAGCCCACCGCGCGCAGATAGCGCTCATCCAGGTGCTCAAGTCCTGCGAGTAGCGCGCCACCCGGCTTCTGGTCCAGATAATTTTTGATCTCGACGATCGACGGCACCGCCTCTTGGGCATTGCCAAAAAACTCTAAACAGACCGTCCGAATGTGGCTGGGCATCCGATGCAACACCCAGCGCGCACTCGTGATCAGCCCGTCACAGCCTTCCTTCTGAATACCCGGTAGCCCACCCAAGACCTTATCGGTCACATCTTTACCGAGCCCCAGTCTGCGAAAACGCCAGCCTTCCAGCGCAATCGTCTCTGAACGAATCGGTGTACCCTTCATCGAGCCGGCAACGCCATCGCCTGCGACAAACTGCTCGGGGGCGTACCAGTTCAACTGGAACTCCACCATCGGCGCGTCATGAATCTTGCTCATGTTATGACCGATGCGGGTCACTTCGAGCCAGTTACCCTGCGGATCGACCATCCGCCACCAGGCTAGGTTGTCGACCGCCGTGCCCCAGAGGACCGCCTTCTTGCCGCCCGCATTCATGGCGATATTGCCGCCGATACACGAGGCATCTGCAGACGTCGGATCCACTGCAAAGACCAGACCAGCCGCATCCGCAGCATCCGAGACACGACGGGTCACCACCCCTGCGCCACTGAAAATTGTGGCGACTGGTTCTGACAGCCCCGGCAGCACAAGGCGCTCCACCGGGCCCAGCGTATCGAACTTCTCGGTGTTGATTACTGCGGATCTCGGCGTGAGTGGCACCGCACCACCGGTGTATCCCGTGCCACCGCCACGCGGAATAATGGTCAGACCACAGGCAATGCAGCCGCGAACCAATGCGGGAATCTCTGCCTCACTATCCGGCGTTAACACCACGAACGGATACTCGACACGCCAGTCCGTCGCATCAGTCACGTGAGAGACGCGCGAGAGTCCATCAAACTTAATGTTGTCGACTGCAGTCACTTTTTGCAGCGACCGCCGCACCTGACGACGCAGTCGAAGCGTTTCTTCAAAGGATGCGTTAAAGCTTTCAATCGCCTGGCGGGCCAACACAAGAAGACGACCCACCTTTTGATCACGGGTCATCTCCGCGGCAGACGGTGTGGTGCCCGCGACTGCAGAGGCCTCTATCGTGTCAATCGTTCGCCGACGATCAACTTCATTCAACCGATGAAACAACGCCTCAATCAGTTGTCGACGACGTTTGGTGTTATCCAATAAATCATCTTGCAGATAAGGATTACGACCCACCGCCCAGACATCGCCCAACACCTCGTAGAGCATCCGCGCCGAACGGCCTGTCTTGCGTTCCTGACGAAGCTCGGAGATCAGCGCCCAGCCCTCTTCCCCGAGCACTCGAAGCACAATCTCTCGATCCGAGAACGAGGTGTAGTTGTAAGGAATCTCGCGCAGACGACCTGCGTCCCGCGTGGGATCCGCGCGATCAAGATGGGCCAGAATCTTCGGGTCGATGGGTGCGTTCATGAGGGCCAAAAAGTGGTTCCTAATTGGCCATTTTCCCTGTTTTCTGGGGATTGTTCAGAGCTGAATTGCCCCGCCACGTAGGGCTTTGGGTGATTTAGGTTATAAAACGAGTCATGGGCGCTGATTACCTACGAAAAATTCTGACCGCCAAGGTCTATGACGTCGCAGAGGAGACCCCTCTGGAACCCGCACCGGGACTAAGCCGGCGGCTCAAAAACCGGGTGCTCTTAAAACGCGAAGACATGCAGCCGGTCTTCTCGTTCAAGCTACGCGGGGCGTATAACAAGATGGCCCATCTGACCCAGGCGCAGCTGGCGCGGGGCGTGATCGCCGCCTCTGCCGGAAACCACGCCCAGGGGGTGGCCCTGTCCGCCCAGAAAATGGGCTGTCGGGCGGTCATTGTGATGCCCGTGACGACCCCCAGCGTCAAGATTGATGCGGTCCGAGCCTTTGGGGCGGAGGTCATCCTGCACGGGGACTCTTATTCCGACGCCTATGCCCATGCCCTGACGCTTCAGGCGTCTCAGGGACTGACCTTTGTGCACCCGTTCGATGACCCCGAGGTCATCGCTGGCCAAGGGACGATCGCGATGGAGATCCTGCAGCATTTTCAGGAACCGATTGACGCCGTCTTTGTTGCCATCGGCGGCGGGGGGCTGATCGCCGGGATTGCCAGTTATCTCAAACAGGTCAAGCCCGAGACCAAAGTGATCGGTGTCCAGATGTGTGACTCGGATGCCATGGCCCAGTCCCTGGCCTGTGGCCATCGGATAGTGCTCAAAGACGTAGGGCTATTTTCTGACGGGACGGCAGTCAAACAAGTTGGCGAGGAGACCTTTCGCCTGTGCCAGAAGTATGTTGATGAAATCGTGATCGTCGATACCGATGCAGTCTGCGCAGCGATCAAAGATGTCTTTGAAGATACCCGTGCCATTTTGGAACCTGCGGGCGCCTTGGCCATTGCGGGCTTAAAGGCCTGGGTCAGTCGTGATGCCATTGAAGACAAGACCCTGATCGCAGTGGCCTGCGGGGCCAATATGAACTTTGATCGGCTACGCTTTGTGAGCGAGCGCGCAGAGATCGGTGAGCAGCGTGAGGCGGTCTTCGCGGTCACGATTCCGGAAGAACGAGGAAGCTTCAAACGCTTTTGCACCAGCATCGGTAATCGAAATGTGACCGAGTTCAACTACCGAATCGCCGACGCAAAGGCGGCACATATTTACGTTGGACTTCAGGTGCGCAACCGCAACGAGGCCAATGAGATTGCCGCAGGATTCGAAGCGTCGGGCTTTAAGACGCTCGATCTCACGGACGATGAACTGGGCAAGCTTCATCTACGACACATGGTCGGCGGGCGCTCCCCCCTGGCCCATCACGAACGGATTTTTCGCTTTGAGTTTCCGGAGCGCCCCGGCGCCTTGATGCGATTCTTATCGAACATGCACCCCGATTGGAACATCTCGCTGTTCCACTATCGCAATCACGGCGCGGACTATGGCCGAATCCTCGTGGGGATTCAGGTGCCGGATCAGAGTGAGCAGGCGTTGCAGGAATTTCTCAATCAGCTGGGTTACCCCTACTGGGATGAGACGGCACACCCTGGTTACCGCATGTTTCTTTCTGTCTGAATCTCTGACACCTTAGCAAGTCGTCATCGCCGACGTATGGTGCTCCTTCAAAACGAAAGGAGCCAACGCTCATGCGACTTGCTATTGTTGAAGATGACCCACTGATCTCCTCTCAGGTGCTGGCCTACGGGGCGATGGTGGGTGTCACAGGAGAGATCTTTCGATCCGGTCGACAGTTTCTGAAACATGTTTCTGCCGCCGGTTTTGATCTTGCACTGCTCGATATTCGACTGCCGGATATCAATGGGCTTGAGGTTCTAGAAAAACTTCGTGCCCAGGAACAGCTCCAGGCGCGACCCATTCCGGTGATGGTGGTGACCGGCTGCGCGGATGCCCACACCATGGAGACCGCCTTTGATCGCGGGGCACTGGACTATGTCGTTAAACCCGCTAAACCTGACGAACTTCTCGTTCGTGCCAAGGCGATTCGTCGACGGCTTCAGCCGCAGCTATTTGACGAAACGCCACTTGCCGCAGGACCCTTCCTGCTCAATCTCGGCACGCTGCAGGTCTTTCATGAAGACCAGGAGATCCTGCTGTCTGCCCGAGAATTTCGACTCGCCTGGCTACTCTTTCAGCGTCGCGGCGAAGTGGTCTCCCGAGCTGAGATCCTAAGGGCTGTCTGGGGCAGGCTGGACCTGATGGCGTCTAGGACACTGGATACCCACATCGGTCGACTGCGAAAGAAACTAAGGCTTGATAAGACAGCGCACGTTCGGCTCAGACCCATCTATGGCGTGGGTTACCGATTGGATGTTTTCCTTTAAAATCAAGGGGTTTCCGCACATTGCCACTTCATGCAGCTGATTACGCTTGGCCTGAACCATCACTCCGCACCGCTCTCCTTGCGAGAGCGTTTGGCGTTTCCTGGGGAAACGCTTCGCGAGGGATTGGGAGAACTGCGCGCAAGACTCGGGCAGTCCGCCCCCGAGCAGGCATTGTTATCCACCTGCAATCGGACCGAGATGTATCTTGCTGCGGAAGATTCGTCGCAGGCGAAAGCCGAAGCCCTGGACTGGCTTGCTTGGAAATCAGGCACCGCTGAAAAATCATTAACGCCTCATCTCTATCAATTGCCAAATGACCAGGCAGTGCGTCACGCCTTTCGTGTGGCCTGTGGCCTGGACTCGATGGTGATTGGTGAGCCACAGATTCTCGGCCAGATGAAACTGGCGGCACGGGAAGCGCAAGAGGTGGGATGTCTTGGTACCCATCTGCATCATCTTTTCCAGCAGGCCTTCTCCGTCGCCAAAGAAGTACGCACGACCACCGAAATTGGTCTGCACTCGGTGTCGATGGCCGCCGCAGCCGTCAAACTGGCGCAGCGTATCTTCGGAGATCTTGCCCAGACAAAGATTCTATTTATCGGTGCAGGCGAGATGATTCAGCTCACAGCGACTCACTTTGCCGCCCAGCACCCCAAGCAGATTGTGGTTGCCAACCGAACGATGGACCGCGGTCAGGCCCTTGCCCATGAGTTTGGCGGGGAAGCAATCTCGCTTGCCGAACTCCCGCTGCGCATGCACGAATTCGATATCGTGGTGAGCTGTACTGCGAGTACTCTGCCCATCATTGGGCTTGGCATGATTGAACGGGCGATCAAACAGCGTCGCCATCGTCCGATGTTCCTGGTAGACCTTGCGGTACCTCGCGATATTGAACGTGAGGTGGCCCAGTTAGATGACGCCTTCCTGTACACGGTCGATGATCTTGGCGAGCTGATTAAGGAAGGGGTGCAGGCCCGACAAGATGCAGTGGTGCAGGCCGAAGCCATCATTGACCACGGCGTTCAGAATTTCTTGCAGTGGAAAGAGTCGCGCGCCCAGGTGCCCGTCATTCGGGCGCTCGCACAACACGCCGAAACAATCCAGTCATCGGAGCTTGCACTGGCCCGTAAGCGTCTTGCGAAAGGCGAAGATATTGACGCTGTTCTGAAGTCATTGGCGCATGGCCTGTCGCAGAAGTATCTCCATGGCGCCTATAGTCAGCTTCACCAGATGAACCACCTTGACCCCGAGACCCGTGATCAGAAGACCGCCCTGATTCAGGATCTATTTGGGTTACACAAAGACACTCACCGAGACCACTAGATGAAGCCCAGCCTGCTGGCCAAGCTCCAGCAGCTGGACGAACGCCTTGTTGCGGTCGACCGCCTGCTGGCAGCCCCTGAAACCACGAATCAGATGAATGAGTTCCGCAAGCTCTCTAAAGAGCGGTCGGATCTTGCCCCCGTTGTAGAAGGATTTCATCGGTATCAGAAGCTTGAAGCGGATCTTCAGTCCGCCCAGGACTGGCTGAATGATCCAGAGCTTAAGGGATTCGCCCAAGAAGAAATCGGACGGCTCAAAGAAGGGCTCGAACAGGAATCAGCGAGCCTACAGATCTTGTTGCTGCCCAAAGATCCTAATGACGAACGTAACGTCATCTTAGAGATTCGTGCAGGGACCGGCGGCGATGAGTCTGCCCTCTTTGCCGGCGATCTGTTGCGTATGTATCTGCGATTTGCTGAACGTAATCGCTGGCAGACCGAGATGCTCTCGGCCAGTGAATCCGATCTTGGGGGCTATCGTGAGGTCATCGTGCGGCTCGCGGGGGAGAGCGTCTACTCCAAGCTCAAGTTCGAGTCTGGTGTACACCGCGTCCAGCGCGTCCCGCAGACTGAGACACAAGGACGTATTCATACCTCGGCCTGTACCGTGGCCGTGCTTCCTGAGGCCGATGAGGTTGCAGAGGTCGTCTTCTCACCTGAAGAACTTCGGATTGATGTCTTTCGTGCCTCGGGCGCAGGCGGTCAGCACGTAAATAAGACTGAGTCTGCGGTGCGTATCACCCACCTGCCCACCGGGCTCGTGGCGGAATGTCAGGACGATCGCAGTCAGCATAAGAATAAAGATAAGGCCATGAAGGTGCTTGCGGCGCGCGTTCGGGACCAGCAGCTTCGCGCGGCCCAGGCCAAAGAGGCCAGCGCCCGAAAGCTCATGGTGGGATCGGGAGATCGATCGGAGCGTATTCGCACCTATAACTTTCCACAGGGCCGGATTACAGACCATCGTATTAACCTGACGCTCTATAAGATCGATGCCATGATGGACGGGGACCTTGCCGAGCTCACCGGAGCGCTGATTGCAGAACATCAGGCAGAACTACTTGCTTCCATGTCCGAGAGCTAACTCAGATTTCTGACACCGTGGTCATCCTCCAGACGATAGGCGACTGTCTCGCCCGCTGTGACCTTCCTGCACACGAGCGATGGCCGCTATTTGAAGCGGCCACGGGGCTGCGTCGTGAGCAGGCGATCGCCTTTCCTGAACGCCCTATTCGCCCAGAGGCTGCAGCGTTGTTTGCACGAATGGTCGATCGGCGGCAGCAGGGTTGGCCGATCGCGTACCTCACTGGATCTCGGGAGTTCTTTGGTCGGTCTTTCTGGGTCAATCCATCAACATTAATTCCACGTATCGAAACCGAGCTATTAGTCGACACTGCCCTGTCATTCATACGAGGGCTGCCAGGTCCGATTCGGTTGTGCGATCTCGGCACGGGCTCTGGCTGCATCGGCATTAGTCTCGCGCTCGAGCATCCCCAGACGCAGGTCACAGTTACCGATCAGTCTGAACATGCACTCCAGACCGCGCGTAACAATGCGGCATGGCTCGGTACGGCGGCGCGCATGCGATTTCATCTCGGTTCTTGGTGGGACGCCTTTGGTGGGTTACCGGCGCAGCGATTCCATGCGATTGTCAGTAACCCGCCCTACGTCCAATCGAATGATCCCCACCTCTCCCAAGGAGACCTTCGTTTTGAGCCGTTGTCAGCGCTTGCCGGTCTCACCGAGGGCCAGGATGGACTTGCGGATATTCGTGCGATTCTGGCTGGCATCCATGATTACCTTGAACCAAACGGTCTTTGCTTGATCGAACACGGGGCTGATCAACAACCAGCAGTGATCGGTTGCTTTGAGGCGGCTGGACTTGTTCGAATAACTGGCTTAGTCGACCAGGCCGGACAGGCCCGGGCTGTACTTGGCTATCGGTCTGCTGAATAATCACAACTCTTGAACTTGGAGCACCCAATGGACGCAAAAGAATTTATTCAAAAAACAGTGACCGACCACCCTGTTGTCTTATTTATGAAAGGCACCGCACAGTTTCCCCAGTGCGGCTTTTCAGGTCGTGCGGTGCAGCTGCTCCGCGCCTGTGGCGTCAAGAACGTGGTGACGGTGAACGTGCTAGAGGATGACGAGATTCGCCAAGGGATTAAGGACTACTCAAACTGGCCGACGATTCCCCAGCTCTACATCAAAGGCGAGTTCATCGGCGGATCGGACATCATGGGCGAGATGTACGACAACGGCGAACTGAAAAAGACTTTAGACGACGCGGGCGTTACCGGCTAGTCAATCGATAGTCTGGCATCCGAGACATGTAGTCTGAAACAGCCTCCATGTCTTCTCGGGTATAGCGCTCGATGGCCTTGACCATCTTGGGATGCGAGTTTCCTCGGATCCCTTTCTGGATGTGGTCGAGTTCTCTACGAAGATATTCATAGTGCTGGGCAGCGACCACTGGATAGGCATTGAGCGCCTTACCCTCACCCCGCTCGCCATGACACTCAGCACACTTTCCCTGTTCGTAGAGCGCTTTACCACGCGCGAGCATGGTGCCGGGACCTTTCCCATTTTCGCGTGCCGTTGTTAACTGCTCCACATAAACGGCGATATCAGCAATCTCCTGGGGGGTTACCGCGTGGTCCGAAGAGAATGGGGCCATCTTCGGATTGGCACGAATGCCCGCCCTGACTTCTGTGACCTGTTTGATCACAACACTCGCATGCTGACCCGTTAACCTTGGATAGGTCCCATCTAAGAGACCCCCTGCATCGGCTTTATGACAGCCGCGACAGCCACGAAAGGCCTCTTTGCCACGCGCCACATCGCCCGAGAGTTTAAGGATCTCAACCTGCTCGGGCAGCATCTTGCCCCACTCGTAGGCCTTGTTCCCGAACTTCTGAACCAACCCCGAATCGGTCGTGGCGGTCTGAGCCGACAGCGATGTCGATATGGCCAATAAGGCTGCGCAGAGCAGGTGCTTGGACGTCGATATCAGGATAGGTTTCATTCATCTTCTCCTTTGAGCGTCTGGATAAACTCCGAGACAGCACGGATTTCGGGTTCTGTCATACGTGTGGCAACGGCACGCATCAGTTCCCGATCATCATTTTTTCGTGCACCGCTTTTATAGGCCAGCATCTGTTGTACAAGGTACTGAGCATGTTGGCCTGCCAGACGGGGATATCGGTTCGTCCCTTTTCCCGTCTCTGTGTGGCAGCCTGCACACGCGGGAACAGCGCTCCCCACAATGCCTTCAAAGTAGATTTCTTTGCCCTGCGCCAGACGTTTTGGATCAGCCGTTGACGCCGCAGAGGGCGTGGGCTTCTGCTCATGGAAGTAGGTTGCCAAGCGCTCAATTTCAGCATCATCAATCGTGGCCATGATGCCTGCCATCACTGCAGACACACGCTTGCCTGACTTGAAGTCCTTCATCTGCTGACTCGCATAGCGCGCCTGTAGTCCTGCAAGCTTTGGATTTTCAGGGGTGGTGCTATTGCCGTTTGCGCCGTGGCAGGAGGCGCACAGCTGAAGCCGCTCGGGCGATGGGGCCGCCATCGTCGGTGCGGTGACCAGTGCGACAACACAGGTGACCAGAACCAAGTGGTGCTTCATTTGCCATGCCTCCCCATGCTGCGGATGTCTCAGCGGTTGCCTGCGTCGGAAGCGGGAGGATGATGTGGATTGGTGCCGACTATCTGACTCGAACAGATGACCTATCGCTTACAAGGCGATTGCTCTACCAACTGAGCTAAGTCGGCGTGGTTGTTATTTCTCTCGTCAACCCGACCAGTCGCCTATTTTACGCGAGTCAGGTGGGGGCGCCCAGCGGGCGGGCGACTGGGGGGTTCGGGCGAGTGATCGGCGGAATCTGCCCCCTGGTCAATCAGGTCTTCTGGGGCTATCTGGTCAACCGCCGCGAGCTGGACATCCGAGTGGGCCAACGGTTTCGGCACCTCGAACGCCATGCCATTACCGGTCTCTTTGGCGTAAATCGCGACGACATTGTCCATGGGGATAAAGATCTGATGCACGCGACCGGAAAACCGGGCCTGAAAGCTCACCGCGTCATTGTCGATGATGAGTTTGTCTGTGGCGAGCACCCCAACATTCAGAACGATCTCACCCTGACGGACATGCTCTGCAGGCACCCGAACCTGATCGGTGACTGATACTGCCAGATAAGGCGTCAGGCCATTGTCCGTGCACCACTCATGAATCGCCCGCACCAGATAGGGCTTGGTCGAGCCAGGAGAATTTAATTCGGTCTCGGACATGCGCTGAAGTCTTTGCGAGATTAACGACGCATGATCTTTTCTGAGGGGGTTAATGCCTCAAAAAAGGCGGGACGCGAAAAGATCCGTTCCGCATACTTTTGCACCGGCACTGCCGTCTTGGGCAGCTCAACGCCGTAGTAGTCCAGCCGCCAGAGCAAGGGGGCTAACGCCACATCGATCATCGAGAACTCTTCGCCAAGCATGAACTTATTCTTGGTCACGACTGGCGCGAGCTGCGCCAGTCGGTCGCGCACCAGGATACGGGCCTTGTCGATTTTCTTGGGATCCTGCTTTTCCAAAGCTTCCACGTGAACGAACAGCTCGCGCTCGAAATTCAACAGCAGTAGCCGGGCACGGCCACGCTGGACCGGGTCTGCGGGCATGAGCTGCGGGTGAGGGAAGCGCTCATCAATGTACTCGTTGATGATGTTGGACTCATACAGGATGAGGTCACGCTCCACCAGAATCGGTACCTGACCGTAGGGGTTCATCACCGAGATGTCCTCTGGCTTGTTGAACAGGTCGACATCGCGGATTTCGAAGTCCATGCCTTTTTCAAACAGCACGAATCGACAGCGATGACTGAAAGGACAGGTTGTTCCCGAGTAGAGCACCATCATTTTTCTGGCTCCTTAATAAACAAGAAGGGTGGAGCAAACGCCCCACCCTGAAATTCTTACACCGTGACAGCCGTCTTACTTGATCTTCTTCCAGTAGGCTTTGTTCAGACGCCAGGCCAGGACAAAGAAAATCGCCAGGAAGATCATCACCACAATGCCCGCAGATTTGCGCGCAAATTGTGAGGGCTCTGAGACATAGTTCAAAAACGCAGCGATATCACCCACCGCGGAGTCAAACTCAGCGGGAGACTTCGTTTTTTGCATTTCCCACAGAACATGCGGCATCCCGACACCCACGAAGGTCTTGTTATTCCAGCCCGTCGGACGGCTGGGATCTTCGTAATAAGTGCGCAGGAAGGTATAGATCCAATCCGTACCCGTGCCTGAGTGCGACGACCGTGAACGCGCCGTCACTGAGAGATCAGGGGGCGCAGCACCAAACCACTCCTTTGCATCCGTACGATTCATGGAGGTGCGCATGTAATCGCCTGCTTTAACGCCTGCGGGCATCAAGGCTTTGATCTGCTCTTCCGTAAAGCCAATATCGCTAAGTCGGCTCCAACGCATCGCCGAGATGCCGTGACAACCCATGCAGTTGTTCACAAAGATCTTGGCGCCGTTTTGCATCGCCGCCTTATCTTTCAGTTTCGCTGCGGGAGTGGCATCCAGCGCAACCGGTCCACCCGCTGCAAACGCCACAGGCGTTGCAATGAGCGTAACCGCTGCTGCAGCCGAGAGCAGGATCTGACGAGAAAACTGTACCAGCGCGATGGTCGATTTCATGGGCCGAATGGGGTGTGATAACAAAAATGATTTCATATAAATGCTCCTGACGATCGCGAGATTAGTGCGGCTTAAATGTCACGCGATCAGGAACCGGCTTGAACTCACCCTTGCACGACCAGATCGGCATCAGCGCAAAGAATGCAAAGTAAAAGACAGTTCCCACCAGGGAATAGGCCTGACCCAGATCAAATGGAGGGAGCACGCCCAGATAGCCCAAGATAAAGAAATTCACCACGAAAATGGCATAGAGCAGCTTGTGCCAGGTCGGGCGGTACCGAATGGACTTCACCGGGCTCTTATCCAACCAGGGCAGGAAGAAGAGAATAATCACTGCGCCGCCCATGATGACCACACCCCAGAACTTCGCATCAAAGACGCGGAAGGTGATGGCCAAGACGACCAGGGCTGCAACCCCAACCAGCTTAATGATCATCGGGAACTTCGAGCGGAAGACCGCAAGGGCACCGATCGCTGCGGCCCCCACCATCACCCAGGTGAACAGATCCGTGACGGCACGCAACATTGAATAAAACGGCGTGAAATACCAGACCGGTGCAATGTGCGGTGGCGTGACCAGAGGATCTGCCGGGATGAAGTTATTGAACTCCAGGAAGTAGCCGCCAAACTCTGGTGCGAAGAAGACGACCGCACAGAAGACGAGCAAAAAGCCAGCGATCCCAAGAATGTCGTGAACCGTGTAGTAAGGATGGAAGGGGATGCCATCTAAGGGAATACCGTCCGCATTCTTATTCTTCTTGATCTCTACCCCGTCAGGGTTGTTGGAGCCCACTTCATGCAGCGCAATGATGTGTGCCGCCACCAGACCCACCAGGACCAACGGGATCGCGATCACATGGAAGGCAAAGAAACGGTTGAGCGTCGCGTCACCCACCACAAAGTCACCGCGTACCCAGACCGAGAGGTCAGGACCAATCAACGGCACAGCAGCAAATAGGTTCACGATGACCTGAGCACCCCAGTAAGACATCTGCCCCCAGGGAAGGAGGTAACCAAAGAAGGCTTCGGCCATCAGCATCAGGAAGATTAAGCAGCCAAAGATCCAGATCAGTTCACGGGGCGCACGATAGGAGCCATACATCATGCCGCGCCACATGTGGAGATAGACCACAACGAAGAACGCAGAGGCGCCGGTGGAATGCAGGTAACGAATGAACCAGCCGAAGGGGACTTCGCGCATAATGTATTCCACGCTGGCGAAGGCAATTGGAATGCCTGCTGCATTTAACGAGGCATCCGGCTTGTAATGCATCGTCAAGAAGATTCCTGTGACGATCTGCAAGGCCAGGACCACCATCGCCAACGATCCAAAGAAGTACCAGACGTTGAAGTTTTTCGGCGCGTAGTACTCTGACAGATGCTCTTTGTACATCTTGGTGAGCGGGAATCGTGTGTCAATCCAGCCCATCAGCCCTGTCGTGGTGACGTTCTTTTCAGCTGCCATTCAAATCTCCGAGAAATTCGCTTTTATGTCGTAAGTTGCTGCACGTTCTTGCTGGCAACGCGCCAGCAAAGAGATCGCGTTATGCCTCGCCTTTTTCGTCCTTGCCGATCAACAGCTTCGAGTCCGACAGGTACATGTGACGGGGGACTTCCAAATTATCCGGTGCAGGCTTGTTGGCATAGACACGGCCCGCATGGTCAAACGTCGACCCGTGGCAGGGGCAGAAATAACCGCCTTGCCAATCGGCTGCAAGACCTGGCTGGTTACCGGTTTCAAACTTGCTCACAGGCGAGCAGCCTAGGTGGGTACAAATCCCAACCGTCACTAAGAATTCCGGTTTAATCGAGCGATGGCGATTCTTGGCATACGACGGCACAGGGAATGCCGTGCGATCCGAATTCGGATCTGCCAGTTGGCCTTCAATTTTCTCAAGGCCTGCGAGCATCTCGGGCGTCCGGCGCACGATCCACACAGGCTTGCCGCGCCATTCGACTGTCTTTACGCCGCCGACGGGAATATCACTGATATCGACTTCAACAGGCGCACCCGCCGAGCGGGCCTTTTCCGACGGCGCCATCGAGGAGAGCAGGGGGACCGCGGTGGCAGCCGCAGCGACACCACCCGCTGCGCCACAGGCAATCAGCCAGGTCCGACGCTCGGGTTCAATCTTGTCCGTTGGGGGAGGAAAACTGAGTTCTTGGTTCGACTGAGACATAAAACGCCTTTTCCAAAACGAAGTTAGGGCAAACACGTATTCTAAGCCAGCCGAGGGGGCAAGTTCCAGCAATAATGGCGGTATGGCACGTCGGATATGGCTCATCTTTGCTCAGGCAACCACACTCGCCCTTGCGGCGTTGTTTGTCGTTCTGACCTTTAAACCGCACTGGGTGGCGCACCTCGGCACGGGTGCTGTGACCTCCAGTCCGGACGCACTTGGGCTCAAGGATGGCGGTGCCCCTATTGCGAGCCATGGTTTTCGGGATGCCGCTGCCCGGGCGATGCCGGCGGTGGTCTACATCTTCACCACACAAAAATCAGCCCCCGCGAACCATCCTTTCCTGAATGACCCGATCTTTCGTCGGTTTTTTCAAGATAGCCCAGGCCAGGAACCCACCACGGGGCTTGGATCCGGTGTGATCGTGTCAGAGAAGGGATACATCCTGACCAATCACCATGTGATCCAGGGCGCCGAGCAGATTGAAATCGCCCTGGCCGATGGCCGTAGCGCAAAGGCATCCCTTGTGGGCTCCGATCCAGACACCGATCTTGCCGTTCTGAAGATCAGCTTAGGGAAGCTGCCGGTCATCGCTTTTGGTCGTCCCACCGAGGCTCGCGTGGGCGACACCGTGTTGGCCATCGGCAATCCCTTTGGCGTAGGGCAGACCGTGACCCAGGGGATCATCAGCGCCATGGGGCGAAGCCGATTAGGGATCAATACCTACGAGAATTTCATTCAGACTGATGCGGCGATTAACCCGGGTAACTCGGGCGGTGCCTTGGTCGATACGCAAGGACATCTGCTTGGGATTAACACCGCGATCTACACCCGAAGTGGTGGCAATCAGGGCATCGGGTTTGCGATTCCTTCTGACTCCGCACGGCAGATCATGGAGTCGCTCGTCACCAAAGGCCGTGTCAGTCGTGGCTATATCGGTGTCGAGCCACTCGATGCGCCGGATGGTGACGGCAGTCTCATAGCGGGTGTGCTTCGTGATGGCCCCGCCCACACCGCCGGCATGTTGCCTGGCGATATCGTCGTGGCGGTGAACGAAAAAGCGGTGCGCAATATGACGGATCTGATGCAGACGATTGCCAACACGCCCCCGGGATCCGAGGCCAAGGTCAAAGTCTTGCGCGGTCGTGAGACAGCAGAGCTTCAGGTTCGGGTTGCTGAGCGGCCAACCGTCGCGGCACGACGATAGTCAGCCACACCATCGACTGCGCAACGTTCGTTCAGCCGGTTAAGAGTTTGCGGCCTCGTCTGTCGCCGCGTCTTTCGGGCGCGGCGAAATGTATCGAGACATAAAGATGCCAAACTCGTAGAGCAAGATCATTGGTACGGCCAACATGAACTGACTGATGACATCGGGCGGCGTCACGATCGCAGCAATCACGAAGGCAATCACGATGAAGTATGAGCGGAAGTTTCGTAGCTTTTCAATCGAGACCATCCCAAGCCGTACCAGGACCATCTGCACGACAGGGGTTTCGAACGAGACGCCAAAGACCAGAAACAAAGTCATGACAAAGCTCAGATACTTGTCAATGTCGGTGGCCATCTGTACGCCAGCGGGCGTATAGGCAGCGACGAACTTAAACACCGCAGGGAAGACGAAGAAATAGGCAAACGCCATGCCCAACAGAAACAGAATGAAGCTGCTCAGCACAATCGGGATCGCAAGCTTCTTTTCATGTTCGTAAAGTCCCGGCGCAATAAACGCCCAGACCTGATAGAGCACATAGGGCAAGGCGATCACAAAGGCCACCATCATGGTGACCTTCATCGGCACAAAGAACGGCGCGGTCACATCCGTCGCAATCATCGAGGTTCCCTTGGGCAGCGCCGCAATCAAGGGGTTCGCCAGTATCGAGTAGATGTCGGGTGCCCAGTAGACAAGCGAGAGAAAACACACGATGACCGCAATCGCCGCCCGCATCAGCCGATCGCGCAGCTCAATCAGATGGGTCATAAACCCCTCTTCTTTGGACTCGCTCGGGTCGTTATGCGGCGAGTCACTCATACCGAGATCGCTTCGTGAGATACCGTTTCCGCATACGGCTTCTTAACCGCTCGCGGATACGTCGTTGATCGGCACGCTCTGACCAGGTCGGCTCAGGCGCATTGATGTGAAGACCAAAAGTCGCGGGGGGCGGCTCCGATAGCGGCTCGCCGAAATCTCCCCAGTCGTCTTGATTCGTGCTGTTCAGGCTTGCGCCGATGCCACTCACTTCCCGTTCGACATTCGCAACGCCCTGTTGAATCTGATCCCCAACGTTCTGAACCTGCTGTTGCACTTTACGCAGCTCTTCAAGATCCATCTGACGCTGGATGTCACCCTTTACATCATTGACGTATCGCTGGGCTCGGCCAAGCAGTGTGCCGATCGTCCGTGTCGCAACCGGTAGTCGCTTTGGCCCGACCACCACTAGGGCGACCAGGCCGATCATGATTAACTCCGAAAAGCCGATATCAAACATAGTGCGTCGGCTTGCGCCGCGAGCGCGGAATTACTGCGGCGTTTTGTCCTTTGCCTGGACGTCAATCGTAGGGGCTTCGGTTTTTTGCGTCGTTGTCGCAGCATCGGTACTGCCGCCATCTTTCATGCCCTCTTTAAAGCCCTTGACCGCACCCCCAAGATCCGAGCCAAGGTTGCGCAGTTTCTTGGTGCCAAACACCAAGAGAATAATTAAGAGAACAATCAGCCAATGCCAGACACTGAAGGAACCCATCACGGTCTCCGAGAAAAGTGGTTAAAGCATCCTGCCCACGGGCGAGGGCCCGCCGAGCAGATGAACGTGAAGATGATACACCTCCTGCCCCCCCACCCGACCGGTATTAATAATGGTTCGAAAACCGTCAGGCGAGCCATTTTCCGCAGCCAATTTGGGGGCAAGCACTAGCATTTTCCCCAAGAGGGCCTGGTGGGATTCATTGGCATCTTGCAGCGACACCAAGTGCTGCTTGGGAACAATCAGCAGGTGCATCGGGGCCTTCGGTGCAATGTCATGAAAAGCAATCAGATCATCGTCCTCGAAGACTTTTTTGGCAGGAATCTGTCCCTGACCAATCTTGCAGAAAATACAACTCGGGTCGTGCGTCATTCACTAGCCCTTCTGCTGCGCGCGCCGCGCTGCCTTTTCATCTAACCCTGAGATGCCCTCTCGCCTCGCAAGTTCCGCAAGAACTTGCTCGGGTCGAATCCCTGCCTGCACCAACGCCACAAGACAGTGAAACCAAAGATCTGCCATCTCGGAAATCGTCTTTTCAGCCACGCCATCCTTCGCCGCCATGATGACTTCGGCGGCCTCTTCTCCAACCTTTTTCAAAGCGGCATCCGGGGCACCGGCCAGCAGTCTCGCCACATAGGACGACGCGGGGTCAAGGCCCTTTCGACTGGCGATGACATCGGCTAGCCGCGTGAGCACCTGCGCGGGATCCAAAAGTTCGCCATCGGGTGCGTATTGTTTAGGATCGTGAAGTTCGGACGACATAGGGGCCGGTTAAGACTCTTGAGAGGATGAATCGTACCCTGCATAGAGCGTGGCGGGGTCTTTCACCACGGGATCCACAGAAATCCATTGCAGTACCCCCTGATGTACTTCAAGCCGCTGATAGAGACAGGACTCACGGCCTGTGTGACAGGCAATACCGCCCTGCTGCGCGACTTTCAAGAGAATCACATCGCCGTCACAGTCAAGACGAATCTCTTGGACGTGCTGGATATGTCCCGATTCCTCTCCCTTGTGCCAGAGACGGTTGCGCGAGCGAGAAAAATACACGGCCTGCTGTGTCTTGACCGTAGCGATCAATGCATCCCGATCCATCCAGGCCACCATGAGGACGCGCCCAGACTGCGCGTCCTGCGCAATTGCACAGACGAGCCCGCGATCGTCCCATCGGACCTGGTCTAGCCAGTCAGCCGTAGCAGCATCCAAGGTCAAGCCCCAACCCCCCTGACACACACGCCCTGCGCCGCCATGAATTGTTTGGCTTCTGCAATCGTGTGCTGACCAAAATGAAAAATCGATGCCGCAAGCACCGCATCTGCTGCCCCTTGGGTGACCCCATCGACCAGGTCTTGCAACCCCCCCACGCCACCGCTGGCAATGACGGGGATATTGACTGCGGTCGACACCGCACGGGTGAGCGCCAGATCGAAGCCCTTGCCCGTGCCATCTCGATCCATACTGGTGAGCAAGATCTCTCCCGCACCGAGGGCCGCGACGCGTTTTGCCCACTCGACTGCGTCAAGTCCAGTCGGTTTGCGGCCGCCATGGGTGAAGACTTCCCAGTGGTCATCCACCCGCTTGGCATCGATCGCCACCACAATGCACTGCGATCCAAATTTATCCGCGCAGTCCCGCACAAGTTCCGGCTGATGGATGGCGGCGGTGTTGATACTGATCTTGTCAGCCCCAGCATTGAGAAGTCGACGCACATCTTCCACGCTACGAACCCCGCCCCCCACCGTGAGAGGAATAAAGACCTGATCGGCGACCGCTTCAATGATGGGCAGGATCAGATCGCGCTCATCGCTCGATGCCGTAATGTCTAGAAAGGTGACCTCATCAGCCCCCTGGCGGTCATATTCGCGTGCAACAGACACCGGGTCTCCGGCATCACGAAGGTCCACGAAATTCACGCCCTTCACCACTCGGCCAGCGTTCACGTCAAGACAGGGAATGATTCGCTTGGCCAGCATGGGGGCGAGCCTTACGAGGCGGCCTGTTTTTTGATCAGATCGTCAGCGCGCTTTTGCGCCTTCTGGAAATCGATGTGACCCTCGTAGAGAGAGCGGCCAAGCACTGCTGCAGTGACGCCTTCGGGCTCGACCTTACAGAGCGCATCAATGTCTTTCATGCTGGCGACCCCGCCGCTGGCGATGATCGGCACCGAGACGGCTTGCGCAAGCGCAACCGTTGCCTCAATGTTGACACCCGTCAACATCCCGTCTCGGCCGATATCGGTGTAAAGAATCGACTCGACACCATAGTCTTCAAACTTCTTTGCGAGATCGATCACTTCATGTCCCGAGAGCTTGCTCCAGCCATCGGTAGCAACTTTGCCATCTTTCGCGTCGATCGACACAATGATGTGGCCAGGAAACGCAACACAAGCATCCTGGAGCAGGCCCGGATTTTTTACCGCTGCAGTGCCGATCACCACATAGCTTGCACCGTCATCTAAGAATCGCTCGATCGTATCGAGATCACGGATACCCCCACCAATCTGAACCGGCATCAGATCCCCTGCCGCCTTCATGATGGCGCGGATCGCAGATTCATTCTTCGGTCGCCCGGCAACAGCGCCGTTGAGATCCACCACATGGAGCCGGCGTGCGCCCTGGTCGCGCCACTGGCGTGCCATGTCCGCGGGGTTGTCCGAAAAAACAGTGACGTCTTTCAGATCGCCTTGCTTTAGGCGAACACACTTGCCATCTTTGAGATCAATTGCAGGAATCAGCAGCATGACGATTTAAGGGTAGCGAGTTACGGGTTCCACGAAACAAAATTCGACAAAATTCGGAGGCCCGCCTGGGCGCTCTTTTCAGGATGAAACTGGGTTGCAACGATGTTATCGCTCGCTACTGCACAGGTAAAGCGAATCCCATAGTCACTCACCCCTAGAATCTGAGAGGCTTCTCGTGGTTCAGCGTGAAAACTATGAACGAAATAGAACCACTCCGCAGCGCCCAAGCCCGCTAACACCGGATGCGACGGTTGGGTCCAGCGCACCTGATTCCAGCCCATGTGCGGAACTTTCAAGGGTTGCTGCTGCGGATCGACGGCACCCCGCGCGGCAGAAAACTTCACCACCTCACCGGCAAAAACCCCCAGTCCTGGCGTATCGCCCTCTTCACTTCGCTCAAAGAGCATCTGCTCACCGACACAAATCCCCAGAAACGGTTTGTTCGTGCAGGCCCGCAGCACCGCTTCCCGAAGCCCCGAGCGTGCAAGACTTGCCATGCAGTCAGGCATCGCCCCTTGACCTGGAAAGACGACGCGCTCGGCGGACTCGATCAGATCTGGGTCCGAGACGATCTCTACTGTTTGATCCGGGGCCACTGCATGGAGCGCACGATAAACGCTTCTTAGGTTGCCCGAACCATAGTCAACGATCGCGATCACGTGACTAGAGCGCACCCTTTGTCGATGGGATCACGTCTGATGAAAGACGAGGATCCACTTCTACTGCCATCCGAAGTGCGCGCGCAAACGCTTTAAAGATCGTCTCGCACTGGTGATGCGCGTTCTCGCCTTTCAGGTTGTCGATGTGCAGGGTCACCTGCGCATGGTTGACGAACCCTTGAAAGAATTCATGAATCAGATCGAGATCGAACTGTCCCACCATGCTGCGCTTCCAGATCACCCCGAATTCAAGCCCCGGACGCCCAGAGAGATCCACGACGACACGGGACAGCGCCTCATCGAGTGGGACATAGGCATGGCCATAGCGACGCACCCCCCGCTTATCCCCAATCGCCTTGGCAAAGGCCTGACCTAGCGTGATGCCAAGATCTTCCACGGTGTGATGGGCATCAATCTCAAGATCGCCCTTGGCTCGAATATCGAGATCAATGAGGCCATGCCGGGCAATCTGATCCAGCATGTGATCCAAAAATGGAAGCCCCGAGTCCAGATGACGGGCTCCTGTGCCATCTAGGTTGAGCGACACCCGAATCTGGGTCTCGGCAGTCTCACGGCTGACTTCGGCGGTTCTCATGGCGGCTCCTTTGGCTCAATGATACATTCGAGCCATGTCGTCATTCTGGAGCCCACTGGTTCATCGGCTGAGCCCCTACACCCCGGGAGAACAGCCAAAAATCGAGGGGTTGGTGAAACTCAACACCAACGAGAACCCCTATCCGCCGTCGGAAAAAGCGGTTCGCGCCATCGCAGGGGTTCCTGCTACAGCCCTTCGGCTCTATCCAGATCCAGACTCCACCGCAGTGAAAGAGGCGGTCGGCCGATTCTGGGACCTTCCGGCTGACCACGTCTTTGTGGGCAACGGCTCCGATGAAGTGCTGGCCTTTGTCTTTCAGGGGCTCTTGCACCAGGACACCCCACTGGTCTTTCCTGACATCACCTACAGCTTTTATCCGACCTACTGCGGACTGTTCGATATTCCTTTTGCGCTGTTACCCCTGGAGGCAGACCTATCCATCGATCTCCAGAGGGTCCCCGCATCTGCAAAGGCGGTGATCTTTCCTAACCCGAACGCGCCCACGGGACGCGCACTTCCTCGCGAGACCATCGAAGCGTTTGTCAAGGCACGCCCCGACCGACTGGTGGTAGTCGATGAGGCCTATGTTGATTTTGGTGCCGAGTCGTGTGCCCCGCTAACCCCACACTATCCGAATCTCCTGGTCACTCAGTCACTTTCAAAATCTCGGGGTCTCGCTGGGCTTCGCGTGGGATTCGCACTAGGACAGCCCGATCTGCTCGCCGCGTTGCAGCGGATCAAAGACAGTTTTAACTCGTATCCGATTGATCGGCTGGCCGCTGCAGGTGCGCAGGCTGCGATGGACGACCGAGACTGGTTTGAGACAAATCGAAAAAAAGTCATGGCCAGTCGTGAGACCTTAACCACGGGTCTTCTCCAGCTGGGATTTGAAGTGGTACCGTCACAGGCCAACTTTGTCTTTGCCCGGCACCCGTCCTTTGCAGGCGCTGACCTTGCGCTTCGCCTTCGCGAAAAAAAGATTCTGGTGCGACATTTTGCAAAAGCCCGCATCGATCAGTACCTGCGCATTACGGTTGGATCAGATGTTCAGGTCGCCACCTTATTGGCGGCCTTAGAGACGATTACGACTTAAGTCGCAGTTCCGCAGCGCGCGCGTGGGCGGTGAGTGATTCCCCGTGCGCCAGTGTTGCAGCCACGCGGCCAAGATCCTGTGCGCCAGATTCGCTAATCTCGATCATGCTGGTGCGCTTCTGAAAGTCATAGACCCCGAGCGGTGACGAAAATCGTGCGGTCCGCATAGTGGGCAGCACATGGTTAGGTCCTGCGCAATAATCGCCCAGCGATTCCGATGCATACCGGCCCATGAAGATCGCCCCTGCATGACGAATCTTGGCCGCCCAGTGTTCAGGGTTATCCGTCGAGATCTCCAGGTGCTCCGCCGCAATCCGTGAGGCAATCTCACAGGCCTCATCCAGACTGCGCACATGAATCAATGCCCCACGACCTTCCAACGAGGCGCGAATCACCTTGGCCCTGGGCATGTCTTGAATTAATCGATCAATTGCCTGGGATACCGCTTCAATGTAATCAGCATCAGGCGTTAACAGAATCGCCTGTGCGAGTTCGTCATGCTCAGCCTGTGAGAAGAGGTCCATGGCCACCCAGTCTGCCGGTGTCTTGCCGTCACACAACACCAGAATCTCAGACGGACCTGCAATCATGTCAATGCCAACCTGACCAAACACCTGACGCTTGGCCTCGGCAACATAGGCATTCCCAGGTCCGACAATTTTGTCGACTGCAGGAATCGTCTGGGTGCCATAGGCCAACGCCGCCACCGCCTGTGCGCCACCAATCGTAAAGACACGATCGACGCCCGCAATACAGGCCGCAGCCAACACCAGTTGGTTGCGCGCACCCTGCGGCGTGGGCACTACCATGATCACTTCGGAGACACCCGCCACTTTTGCAGGAATGGCATTCATCAGTACCGACGAGGGATAGGCCGCCTTGCCGCCCGGAACATAAAGACCCGCACGATCAAGTGCCGTCACACGTTGACCCAGCCGATTGCCAGCCTCATCGGTATGGGTCCAGGAAGACTGTTTCTGAAGTTCGTGAAAACGACGGATCCGCTCCGCCGCAACCGTCAACGCCTGACGCGCCTCTGGATTGAGCTGATCCAATGCCTGCTGCATCTCGGCCTGAGAGATCTCAAGCTGCGCGACTGACGTGGCCGTCACCCCATCAAATCGCGCCGTCATCTCTAACAACGCCTGATCACCACGCGTACGAATATCCGCAACGATCTCTTTGACTATCTTGCCAATCGCCTCGTCTTGGGCCGCATCAAATCGAAGCAGCTGATCAAGCCGCTCCTGAAAGTCAGGCTGTGTTGACGATAGTCGATGGACTTTTACGGACTGCGTCATGATGCGGAGGCTCGGGCTGCTTGGGCAAACGTATCCATCAACGGCGAGATCGATTCTGGTCGGGTTTTAAACGCCGCCTGGTTCACAATCAGTCGTGCCGAGACCTGGGCGATGGTCTCGACTTCTTTTAGTCCGTTCGCTTTTAATGTTCCGCCCGTCGACACCAGATCGACGATGACATCGGCAAGTCCCACTAACGGCGCGAGCTCCATAGACCCGTACAGTTTAATCAGGTCCACATGGACCCCTTTGGCCGCAAAATGAGCGCGCGCAGTCTTCACATATTTCGAGGCCACCCGAATTCGGGCACCGCGATAGACCAGTGACGTGTAGTCCAGTCCGCTCGGGACGGCGACACTCATGCGACAACGGCCAATGCCCAGATCAACCGGCTGAATAAGCCCTTCCGATCCCTGCTCGCTGAGGACATCAGAACCCGCAATGCCAAGGTCTGCGGCGCCATACTGCACATACGTTGGAACATCACTCGCGCGAACAATCAGTAGCCGAAGGTCAGACCGATTAGTCGAGAGAATCAGCTTGCGCGATGACTCGGGGGACTCCAATGGCTTAATCCCCGCTGCCGCAAGCAACGGCAGCGCCTCGTCAAAGATACGGCCCTTCGATAGGGCAAAGGTCATCATGACTCAGACCCCACGATACGCGTCACACGAGCGCCGAGACGGACCAGCTTTTCTTCCATACGGTCGTAGCCACGGTCTAGGTGGTAGATCCGGTCGATCTCCGTCTCACCGTCTGCCACCAGCCCTGCAATCACGAGCCCTGCCGAGGCGCGAAGGTCGGTCGCCATGACGCGGGCTCCCGATAGGCTTGCCACCCCCTTGACGATTGCCGTGTGGCCGTCGACTTCAATATTTGCACCAAGACGACGAAGTTCTTGGACATGCATAAAACGATTTTCAAAAATTGTTTCCGTGATGATGCTGGTGCCATTCGCAATGGCCGCAACGGCCATGAGCTGTGCCTGCATATCGGTTGCAAGCCCTGGAAATGGGGCCGTACGAAAGTTAAACGCCTTTGGCCGAGTCTGCGCTGTCACGCGAATGCCCTGATCCGTTTCGCTAAGCCCGACACCGGCCTCGCGCAGTTTCTCAAGCGTGGCGCCCATCATGTCGGATCGTGCGCCTAGCACCATGACATCCCCACCAGTGGCTGCCACCGCGCACAAAAAAGTACCCGCCTCAATGCGATCTGCCATCACCGCATGGTCTGCGCTGTGCAGCTGCTCGACGCCGTGAATCACGATGCGATCGGTGCCCGCTCCCTCAATATGTGCGCCCATCGCAATCAGACAGTTCGCTAAGTCCACCACCTCGGGCTCACGGGCCGCGTTATCAATCACCGTGGTCCCTTCCGCTAGAACCGCTGCCATCATCAGGTTTTCTGTTCCTGTCACCGTCACCATGTCCGTGACAATGCGTGCGCCTCGAAGTCGTTTCGCCTGCGCCTTGATGTAGCCGTGCTCAATCTGGATCTCAGCCCCCATCGCAGTCAGTCCCTTGATGTGCTGATCCACCGGACGCTGTCCGATAGCGCAGCCTCCCGGAAGGCTGACCAAGGCCTCTCCGAATCGGGCGAGCATCGGCCCTAAGACAAGCACGGATGCACGCATCGTCTTCACAAGCTCATAGGGCGCCTGGAGATGCGTCATCGCATCGGAGACTAAGGTGAGCGACTCCTGTCCGTCGCCCGGCTGCACCGCCACCGTGATCTCTGTGCCCATCTGCGCGAGCAGCTTTTTCATCGTGCTGACATCCCGCAGCTGAGGCACATTGGTCAGGCGCAGCGGTTCTTTCGTCAGTAGCGAGGCGCCGAGAATTGGTAGCGCGGCATTCTTTGCACCGGAGACCTGAACCTCACCGGCTAGGGGCAGACCGCCCGTGATCTTGAATCGATCCATGGCCTAGCGCGCCGCCCACTCGGTGGGCGTGAGTGTCTTCATCGATAGCGCATGAATCTCTGCCTTCATGCGATCCCCCAATGCGGCATAGACCATCTGATGCCGAGCAATGAGACGCTTGCCTTCAAACGCTGCGCTCACAATCACGGCCTCAAAATGATGGCCATCTCCCTGGACCTCGAGATGGTCGCAGGCGAGCCCCTGGGCGATGTAGCCCTGAATGTCTTCTGGTGTCACCATGATGGGACCTATTGTATCGGTGCCGGCTGGCTGGGCTGACGCAAAAGCCGAAGAAAAACCGTCTCTAGGCTCTCTTCCGATCGTGACAATAGGTCTTTGGTGTTCTCGTCCGCCAAGATCCGGCCCGATTTGAGTAGCACGATCCGCTCGCAGAGCGACTCTGCCTCCTCGAGGTAATGGGTTGTCAGGACAACGGTATGGCCTTCTTGATTGAGTCGACGAATAAAGAGCCACAGGCTCTGACGCAGTTCTACATCCACTCCTGCAGTCGGCTCATCCAAGACAATCACAGGAGGTCGATGCACTAACGCCTGAGCGACTAACACCCGTCGCTTCATCCCGCCCGATAACGCGCGCATATTGGCGTCTGCCTTATCGGAAAGCCCGAGGTGATGCAGCAGCTCATCAATCCAGTCGTCGTTGCCTTTGATTCCAAAGTAACCGGACTGAATTCGCAGCGTCTCCCTGACGGTGAAGAAAGGATCAAAGACCAGTTCCTGCGGAACGACGCCGAGACATCGACGGGCTTGCGCCGCATCGGTCATGACGTCATGCCCCAGAATTGCTGCATGGCCTGCCGACGGGCGCACCAGACCAGCAAGAATCTGAATCAAGGTGGTCTTGCCCGCACCATTCGGGCCGAGAAGGCCGATGAACTGGCCACTCGGGATGCTGAAAGAAACATCGGTCAGCGCATTCACCGAACCACGCGCGCCCTGATAGGTTTTTGAAATGCCGTTGATCTCAACAGCGACGGGAGTCGTCATCACGCGTTAAAGAGTAGTCTCTTCCCAATGTAGTACGGCATCCAATGAACTCAGCGCCGCAAGTGATCGCACTGCTTCTGGCGCAGCCCGAATCACTAGCGGTGCATTCGTCTTTTCTCGCACGCGGCGATCAAGGGCCAACAAGACCGCTAACGCCGAGGTGTCGACATCGCGCAGGTCCGATAGGTCGGCAACGCATGGAGTCGACGACTGGCCACACGCCCGATCGATGGCTGCAAGATGGCGATCGCGCTCGGCCGCGGCATTAGTCAGTGAGACGCTCTCGGAAAATTTCAGCAGGATTTCGGTCTCTGTGGTCATCGAAATTTCACGCAACGCCAGATCTCAGCGCGTGGTCCGCTTAGACTGCGCGGCCGCCGCAAGGCTCGTGTTCTTTTCCTTCATCGACTGAATCAGTCCATCAATACCACTGGCACCAATCACCTGTGCAAACTGGGTGCGATAGTTTTCTACCAGCCAGAGCCCTAAGACGTTGATGTCAAAAATTCGCCAGCCCCCTGAGATGCGCTCGAGTCGGTAATCGAGCTGAATCGGCTCTTTTCCAGGTCGCACCAAGGCAGTACGAACAACCACCTCGTCATCCTCTGGACGTGCCCGCGATGGTTTCATCTGAATGGTCGTATCCGACACCTGACGGACCGCATCGGCGTAGGTCAACAAGAGCAGACGACGAAACTCTGCCATCAGAACCTTCTGCTGCTCTGGCGTTGCCGAACGCCAGAACCGGCCCACCGCCAGGGCCGTCATGCGCTGGAAATTCACATGCGGCATGATCCGACGATCTAACAAAGAATTTAGGCGCTCGATATCGCCCGTCTGCAACGTACGGTCAGCCTTCACTTCGTCAAGCACGCCTGTCGCAATCGAACGAATCAGTTCATCGGCGGAACCCACGGACTGTGCCTGTGCGAGCGGCACGAAGAACGCCGCTGCGATCGCCGCAACGAACAATCGACGGTAATCATTAAAACGTTGTAAAGCCATTTTTCCTTAATCAACCTTCATTGGACGCTGGGGAGGGTCGCCATCATAGACCTGACTGAGCCGGCGAGCGAGATAAGCCTCACGGACTGCGGAGTAACGGTCAAAAGAAATGGCAGAAAGTGCGCCCTCCATCGCCATAAATTCCACACGGCGATCCAGGGCCCTCACGCCAAAAGCCGCTACACGATCACTGCTTCTCGGCAACACGGTTTCCATGGTGGGATCTACCGTCATATCCAGTGCCGTGCCGACCGTGTCACGAATCGTGCTCGGTCCAAGCAGTGGCAGGACAAAGTAGGGGCCCGGGCCAACCCCCCAGCGCCCCAAGGTCTCGCCAAAATCCTCAGAGGTCTTCGCATACCCAAGTTCTGAGGCAGGGTCGCCGAGTCCGAAAAATCCAATCGTGGTGTTGATGACCACACGCGCCGCGGTGTCGACGGCCTGTTTCGGTTTGCCCTGAAGTCCATGATGTACAGCGGTGGGCACATCTCGAATGTTGCCAAAGAAATTACGCGCTAAAAATTGGAACAGATCTGGCACATAGTCACGGTAAGCCTCGGCCGCCGGTTTCACCACTGACCGATCCAGCTGTTCGTTAAACTCAAAGACCGCGCGGTTATAGGACTCAAAAGGATCGCGAGAGTCCTGTACACGGCCCGCCGGAAAGCTTGCACAACCGACACTCGACAACAGGGCCAGGCAGGCCGCAATCTTCAGACCAAGCCGCATCATTTCAGACCCCCAGCGGGTGATGACTTCGCGCCGCTCGCAGATCCCGAATCAGCAGGTCGGTTATAGAGAAACTGCGAAATTAGATTTTCTAAGACAACAGCGGACTGGGTCATCCGAATACGATCCGATGCCTTTAAGACTTCTGTATCACCACCGGGCTCCAGTCCCACATAGTTATCGCCCAACAGTCCTGAGGTCAGGATCTTTGCGGAGGTATCTTTAGGAAACTGATAGCTGGTCTCGAGATCCATGATGACCTTCGCCTGATACTGCTTGTCATCAAACTGAATCTCACGAACACGGCCAACCACCACCCCCGCACTGCGAACCGCTGCCTTTGGCTTTAAGCCACCGATATTGTCAAAGTAGGCATGCACTGCATAGGTGCTGCCAGATGACACGCCACTGAGATTGCTCACCTGAAGCGCCATAAACAACAGCGCCATCAGACCGAGCAAGACGAATGCGCCTACTGCGAGATTTAACGTTCGGCCTTGCATTAGTTTTCTCCAAACATAAGTGCGGTCAGCACAAAATCTAATCCGAGTACTGCAAGCGAGCCCACGACGACGGTGAGTGTCGTTGCCCGTGCCACACCTTCTGGTGTGGGCTTTGACTCATATCCCTGCATCAATGCCACCAGGGTGACAGCAAACCCAAAGACAATGCTCTTGATGACCCCATTGACAATGTCGTCCCAGAAATCAACACCATCGGTCATCTGCGCCCAGAACGCGCCAGGGTCTACCCCAATCAACAGCACGCCAACAATCCAGCCCCCGATAATGCCGATGGCCGAAAACAGAGTCGATAACACTGGCACAGTGAGTAGACCGCCAAAGAACCTCGGGCCCAGCACGCGTGCCACCGGATCCACCGCCATCGCCTCTAACGCAGAGAGCTGCTCGCCGGCTTTCATCAGGCCAATCTCCGCCGTCAATGACGTTCCTGCCCGGCCTGCAAATAGCAATGCTGCAATCACTGGCCCCAATTCTCTCACCAAGGCAAGCGCCACTAGGAGCCCCAACGCTTCTTCGGAGCCATAACGTCTTAGGGTGTAGTAGCCCTGAAGCCCCAAGACAAGACCAACGAATAGACCCGCGACCAGAATAATCGCCAGCGAGTGGTTGCCCAGAAAATGCACCTGAGCGGCAATCGCCTTGGGGCGTCTCCAGATCTGATGCGAACGACTGAGTATCTGTAGACCAAGCCGCGCAAAGATTCCCAGCCCTTCGACAAACCGCAGAATGAGCGCACCGAATCCTGATAGCCAGTTAAGAAATGCGGTCATCGGTCGCCCCCGGGAAGCCCGAACGACTCTTCAATCGGTGGCGCGGGGTAATGAAAGCGGACAGGACCATCCACCTGACCATCGAGAAACTGACGCACAAAAGGATCTTGACTCATCCGCAGCTCAGGCGGCGTGCCCTGGGCAATGAGTCGCGCTCCGGTTGGAGATGGCGCAAATACAAAAATACGGTCGGCAATCGCAAACGTTTCGACAACATCATGGGTCACTACCACCGATGTCGCCCCCAGGGCCGCATTCAACCGTCGAATCAGATTCGCGGTCACGCCAAGGGAGATGGGATCAAGACCCGCGAAAGGCTCGTCATAAAGAATCAGCTCGGGATCCAGCGCAATCGCTCTGGCCAACGCGACTCGTCTCGCCATTCCGCCCGATATCTCAGCGGGTTTTAGGGCTGCTGCGCCACGAAGCCCAACCGACTCGAGCTTGAGCATCACCAGGTCCTGGATCATCGACTCCGGCAGCTGGGTGTGTTCACGTAACGGGAAGGCGACATTCTCAAAACAGGTGAGATCGGTAAACAACGCGCCAAACTGAAATAACAGCCCCATGCGACGACGCATGGCGTACAAGGTGTCTCGTTGGTGTCGATCCACAACCTGACCGAGTACCTCCACCCGTCCCTGCTGCGGGGCAATCAGCCCACTCATGAGCCGCAACAGAGTCGTCTTGCCCACGCCAGACCCCCCCATCAGGGCCACGACCTCTCCCGCTGGGATCTCAAACGAGACCCGATCGATTACTCGACGCGTGTCATAACCGAAGCTGAGATCACGAAAGGCGACGACCGGTCCCTGGGGGGTGCCGGTCACCTGCGAGCTTGGGGTACTGAGCGTCATTGTCGACAAAGACACATTCCGTTGTAGCGATTATTTGGCGCTCGTGGCGACAGCAGGCCAGCCGAGCGAAGAAAACCATCTATTTTAGGACGCCGGCGCTGCTTAAACGTTCCTCAGCCAGGGCAATCGCCTCGGAAGTGCCCCGAACCACCAGCACATCGCCCGGGGACAGACGAAACTGCCCGTCCACATCGACCCGCTTTTGACCCCGCCGAACGCTGGTCACCTCGACCCCGATCAGGTCAAGACCGATATCGTCTAAGGGCCGATCAAACCAAGGCGAATTGGCAGGCAAGGAAAAAGACCGAAGTAGCACCTCACTCGTTCGGTCTGAGATGTCCTCATGGGAGCCGTGGAAATAACCACGCAGCAGCCCGTAACGACCATCACGCACTTCACGAATTCGGCGCAGCACCCGGTGTAAAGGAACGCCTGCTAACGCGAGGGCATGAGAGGCCAGCATGAGGCTTCCCTCGACGACCTCGGGAATGACTTCCGTTGCCCCGGCCGCCAACAACGACTCCAGATCACCGTCATCTCGTGCGCGCACCACAATCGGAAGCGCGGGGGCCAGCGCACGCACCGTGTGGATCAGATGGATGGCCGAGACTCGATCGGCATAGGTAATCGCAATCGTTGATGCCCGATGGATGCCGGCTGCAACCAGCGTCTCTTTGCGAGCGGCATCCCCGAAAACCACCGAGCTTCCGGCAGCGGCAGCTTCTCGCGTGCGCTGCGGATCTAGGTCGAGGGCCACATACGGGATCTTTTCGGTATCCAGTAACTGGGCAAGGTTCTGGCCACAACGACCAAAACCGCAGACGATCACATGCCGGTCCGCGGCCATGGTCTTAGCAGCGATCCGGTGCAGTTCAAGTGATCGCGTAAGCCACTCATTACGCACCAGCCGAAGAATCCATCGATCACTCTGATCAATGATGAATGGCGCTAGCAGCATGGAGATCACCATCGCCGCCTGGATCGACTGTAGGGTCTCGTGAGGCACTAGTCCATTTAGAGACGCTGGATTTAACAATACAAAACCAAATTCTCCTGCCTGACAAAGCCACAGCCCTGTTTTCAGTGCTGCGCCAGTCGCCACCTTGAAAACCCGCGCGAGCGCTGCAATCAAAAGGAACTTAAACAGCATCGGGCCGAGCACCAGAAGCGCGATAAATGGGCCGTTCTGCGCGAGCACTTTTAGGTCTAACAACATGCCGACCGAAATGAAGAACAGGCCCATCAGCACATCCCGATAGGGCTTGACGTCAGACTCCACCTGATAGCGGTACTCGGTCTCTGAGATCAACATCCCCGCCAAGAACGCGCCCAGCGCAAGGGATAGCCCCGCATGCTCGGTGACCAGGGCAAGGCCCAGGGTCATCAACAACACGTTCAGCGTAAAGAGCTCCTGTGACTTGCGTCGAGCGACCAAGGTCAGCCATGGCCGCACTAGGCGCTGCCCCACCAGTAAGGCGACCGCGAGCACCAGAACCGATTTGCCCAGCGCGAGCCCCAATGCGGTCGCCAGGCTCTCGCCTGAGCTTCCCGCCCCGCCGATCACCGACAGCGCAGGAATCAGCACGAGCAGCGGAACTACTGCCAGATCTTGAAAGAGCAAGACCCCGACAACCGGCTTCCCGTGCGGCGATTCAATCTCCCCTCGATCGCTCGCTAGCCGCATGACCATCGCCGTCGATGACATGGCCATGGCGCCACCCAGCGCAAGGCCAGCCTGCCAGCCCAGACCGTGAAAGTCCTGGGTCAAGACCAGGACCAGCAACACCGCCAGCATGGTCAAGGCCACCTGAAGCCCCCCAAGGCCAAACACCAGGCTGCGCATCGCTCGCAGCTTAGGCAGGCTGAATTCAAGGCCGATGGAGAACATTAGAAACACCACACCAATCTCGGCCAGCCATTTCGTGACATCGGTATCGGGAGCCAACCCCAACGCATGGGGACCGAAGGCAAGTCCCACGACCAGATAGCCCACCAGCGGGGGCAGCTTTAGGGCGCGTGCGGCTGCCACGGCACCAACGGACACCGCCAACAGCACCACAATGACCCCAAGAAGAGATTCCATGTCTGGTATGAACTTTGCTTAAACGCTTTGCTACACTGCTTGCACCGAACCCCAAGTGTAGCAATGGACAAGACGAAGACAGGGAACGCATTGGCTGCAAACGATCAATCTGAGTCCGCATCACGCGATCGAGCCCACCACATTTTTGCGCGGGCTCGCGAGGTCATCCGGATCGAGGCGGATGCGGTGCTTGGACTGCTCGATCAGCTCGATCAACAGATCGTGATCGCTGCGGAGACGATTCTGGCGTGTACCGGACGCGTCGTGGTCTCAGGAATGGGTAAATCCGGGCATGTCGCCCGCAAGGTGTCGGCCACGCTGGCATCGACCGGCACGCCTGCCTTTTTCGTGCATCCCGCAGAGGCGCGCCACGGCGATCTGGGCATGATCCAGAGTAACGACGTGGTCTTGGCGTTCTCGAATTCTGGAGAGACAGAGGAACTGTCGACGCTTGCACCACACATCAAACGACTCGGGGCCAGATTGATTGCGATAACCGGTAATCCTGAGTCGTCGCTCGCGAAACTCGCCGACATTCATCTGAATGCCTCGGTCAAGGTCGAAGCCTGTCCACTGAATCTCGCCCCCACGGCCAGCACCACTGCTGCGCTCGCCCTCGGGGATGCGCTTGCATTAGTGCTCCTCGATCTTCGCGGCTTTAGTGCCGAAGACTTTGCTCGGTCACACCCAGGCGGCAGCCTTGGCCGCCGGCTGCTGGTCCGTGTCTCAGACGTGATGCGCACCGGCGAACAGCTTCCAGTCGTGCAAGAGGGTACGCTGGTGACCGATGCGTTTCAGGTCATCAGCGCAAAGCGTATGGGCATGACCGCCGTGGTAAACACGGCGAACCGCGTTGTAGGAATTTTTACAGATGGCGACCTACGTCGCGTCTTGTCACAAGGGGTTGATCTGCGAGGCATGCGGATTGACGACGTCATGACGCGCAACCCCAAGTCGATCGATGGCCATCGTCTCGCCAGCGAGGTGGCGCATCTGATGGACACCACCCGCATCAATCACTTACTGGTCGTCGATCGCGAGGGGGCACTTGTCGGTGCCGTTGGCATCCACGATCTACTTGAGTCCAAGATTCTCTAGCCTGTCATGAGCACGGTAATTCCAGAGACCGCTGATCTTGCTGATGTACGGCGCCGCTGTCAGCAGCTTGAATGGATGTTTTTTGATGTCGATGGCGTGATGACTGACGGCGGATTGTTTTACAACGACCAGGGTGAGGCCTTCAAACGATTTAATGTCTTAGATGGTCACGGTCTGAAGGCGCTCAAGGCCGCAGGCATCAGGATCGCGATCCTCAGTGGACGCAGTCATCCGGCCACCGCGACACGCGGCCGAGAACTTGGCTTTGACCTGGTGATCCAGGGGCAAAGCGATAAAGGGCCCGCCTTTGATGCGCTGATCAAGACGCATGCGATCAACCCCGAGCGTTGTGGTCACATGGGCGATGACACCCCTGATCTTGCGCTCTTCGCCCGCGTTGCTTTTGCCGCCGCGGTGCCCAACGCCCATCCAATGGTGATTGCGCAGGCCCACTGGGTAGCGTCACGCCAAGGGGGGCAAGGTGCTGTTCGGGAGTGCTGTGACCTTATTTTGGAGTCTCGCGCATGAGAGGCGCAGACCGAGTCGGACAGTTCGTTTCCGTCGGTCTTTTTCTTGTTCTCGCCATCGCCTCGTGGGGGCTCACGGAATACCTTCAGCGCGGTCGAATGATGTCTGCACCCACGAGTACCACAGGACCAAACGCGATCATTGAGAATCCGAAGATCGTACGGTCCGATCCTTCGGGTCGGCCCCAGTACCGTCTCGAGGCGGCCTCCATTACCTACAGTGAACGTGCGGATCGCAGTGAGATTCAGCAGCCCGTGGTCTCTTCCCTTGCCGCGAACAAGCCACTCACTGTAGTCCGTGCGCAGTCCGCCATCGCCACTGATCAGCTCAATCGAATTGACCTACAGGGTCAGGTGCTAATCACCCGCGCCGCCGAAGGCACACAGCCCGGAGCGCGCATTGAGACCGAACGGGCAACCCTGCTGATGAAAGAGGAGCGCGCCGTCAGTGATGCGCCTGTGCTGATCTCGCGAGGCGCCTCGACGCTTGCCGGCGTGGGGATGGTCTTTGATCAGAAGACGCAGAAAATCGAGATCACATCAGACTCAAGAATGGTTGTCCCAAGAGAGAAACGATGAACGCACGTCTTGACCACCGCCTCATTCCCGTTGTGTTGACACTTTTTTTACTCGGTCTGGCAGCCCCCCAGTCCTTTGCGGAAAAAGCAGATCGCGACAAACCCACCACGATTGACTCGGACCGCCTGAGCCACGATGACCAGAAGCAGATCACCACATTCAGTGGCAATGTGGTGCTGACCAAAGGCACTCTCCAGATGCGGGGTGACCGAATGGAACTCTGGCAGGATGCCAACGGTAATTATTTTGGGGTCATGACCGGCAGGCCCGCCCGTTTTCGACAGAAGCGTGACGGCGTCAATGAGTTCATGGAAGGCGAAAGTGGCCGCATGGACTACAACGGCAAAGAGGAAACAGTCGTACTGAGCGGCAACGCCATCATGCGACGCGTGGAGGGCGATCAGCTCAAAGATCAGGTCTCAGGCGATCGCCTGACCTACAACAACCTAACCGAACGCTATCTGGTGGAGTCCGGAGAAGGGCAGCCGCGCTCCCGTATGTTTCTGATGCCAAAGTCGGAAGGTCGTACACCGTGACGGAGACCCACACCCTTGACGTCAGAGGTCTGCGCAAGGCCTACAAAGGGCGGACAGTCGTTCAAGATGTCACGATGACCCTTGCCAGCGGAGAGGTCGTGGGCCTACTGGGGCCCAACGGCGCAGGCAAGACCACTAGTTTTTACATGATCGTTGGACTGGTGCGATCCGATGCGGGGGAGATCTGGATGGATGGCAAGAATCTGGCGTTCATGCCCATTCACCAACGCGCACGACTCGGGCTGTCGTATCTGCCGCAAGAGGCGTCCGTCTTTCGCAAACTCTCTGTTGCCGACAATATCCGCGCAGTGCTCGAGCTTCAGACGGATGATGCTGGCGCCCCTTTATCCGCGGCCGACATTGAAACGCGCCTGACCGCATTACTGGATGACCTGCAGATTTCAGCGCTTCGCGACAATATGGCCCAGTCTCTTTCGGGGGGCGAACGTCGTCGTGTAGAGATTGCGCGCGCACTCGCCACCTCTCCGCGCTTCATTCTGCTCGATGAACCGTTTGCGGGTGTAGATCCGATTGCCGTGATTGAGATTCAGCGCATCGTCCGTTTTTTGAAGAGTCGCGGTATTGGGGTGTTGATCACAGACCATAATGTCCGCGAGACGCTAGGCATCTGTGACCGCGCCTACATCATTAGCGAAGGCTCTGTTCTCGCGAGCGGCGCACCCCAAGAGATCGTGGCCGATCCGAGTGTTCGTAAGGTCTATCTCGGGGAACACTTCCGCATGTAGGCGCCTTGCCGTCTATGAAACCGACGCTCGGCCTTCGCACCTCTCAACAGCTCGCCTTAACCCCGCAGCTGCAACAGTCCATTCGACTTCTGCAGTTATCGACGGCCGAGCTCGAACAAGAGATCGAACAGTTTCTATCGGATAACCCGCTACTAGAAATCACCGAACCCGAGCGTGTCGAGGCCGCTCATGAGGACCACGACGACCACCATGATGATCAACTTCCAGGATCTGCTGAGAACTGGTCGATTGGCGGCAAAGGGTCCCGTGATGATGATGACGAACAAGACTGGATGGCCCAGCGTGCGGCGGCGACCGGGCTTGTTGATCATCTCCATGAACAGGCCATGGCGCTGAAGCTTTCTGATCGAGATCGCGCCTGGTTAAAGGTGCTGATCGAAAGCCTGGATGACGATGGCTACCTACGTGAGGGTCTCGATGAGATCGAAGAAGGCATCGCAGATGCCTTTGAGGCCGCGTTTGGTGAGCGATTGGATACCGATGAGCAGACGCTGGGGCTCACGCTACTGCAGGCGATGGACCCGGCTGGCGTTGGTGCACGAGACCTATCCGAATGCCTACGTCTTCAGCTGGCACGGCAGCAAGACGATCACGACGCTGATGTGTTCGCGCTTGCTATGGCCATTGTTCGTGAACCCTCGCTACTCGAGGCGGTCGGTGGTCGCGACTTCACTCGGCTGTGTCAGTCTCTGCGGTGTGATCGTGACACGCTGCGAGACGTTCTCACCACCATTACCCGGTTAAATCCAAAACCCGGCGGTGCGTTTCGACAGGATGCGGCAGAAGCGGTCATTCCTGATGTGATTGCCTTTCGGTCGAAGACACGTCAGGGCATCCGCTGGCAGGTTCGCCTGAATGAGTCTGCTGTGCCGCGGCTGTCGATCAATCCCGTGTATGCAGAAATGATTCGTCAAGATAAGGCAAGCAGCATGTCGGGTCAGCTGCAAGAGGCCCGTTGGGTGATAAAAAACATTCAGCAGCGATGCGACACGATCCTTCGTGTTGCCCAGGCGATCGCTCGTGAGCAACACGCATTTTTTGAGCAGGGCGAGACTGCGATGCGCCCGTTAGTACTGCGCGAGATTGCCCAGCAGTGCGAACTGCATGAGTCGACGGTCTCCCGCGTGACCACGAACAAGTACATCCTGACCCCAATGGGCACCTTCGAGCTCAAGTACTTTTTTACCAGTCACGTCGGTACCGAGGATGGAGGCACTGCATCATCGACCGCGATCCGGGCCAAAATTAAACAATGGATTGCCTCCGAAGATCCTCGTAAACCCTTGTCTGATCAGCAGATTGCGGATCGTTTTGCCCAAGAAGGTGTCCAAGTTGCGCGGCGCACGATTGCAAAGTATCGGGAAGCGCTCAGAATTGACCCCGTCAGCCAACGTAAGAAACTCTAAAAGGAGGTCGTACCATGCATCTGACTGTCAAAGGGCATCACCTCGAAATCACCGACGCAATTCACCGGTACGTTGATCAGAAATTCGGGCGGCCCTGGCGACACTTTGATCATGTCAACGAAGTCCACGTGGTACTGAGCGTTGAAAAGGTCTTCCAGCGGGCAGAGGTAACCGTCCATCTCCCCAAAAAAGACATCCACTGCGAGTCCGTCCATACGGACCTTTACGCCGCGATCGATCAGCTGGCCGATAAGCTCGACCGGCAAGTCGTACGGTACAAGGAAACCCACCGGCCTGGCGTCCACAGGGGCCAGGGGAGCGATCGCTGGCAGTCGGTTTCGTCGGCTTGATCGCCGGCTTAACGCGCCGCAGCAATCGATCTATAATCCGCCCACTCGATTGATACGAGGCGGAAATGAACCGCATAAGCCAGCTTTTACCCCTGACCAACGTCATCGTTGGTCTTGAAGCCAGTAGCAAGAAGCGTGTTTTCGAACAGGCAGGGCTTCTTTTTGAAAACAACCAGGGCATTGCGCGCGTCAAGGTCTTTGACTCGCTGTTTGCCCGTGAACGTCTCGGGTCGACTGGCCTGGGCGAGGGAATTGCAATCCCGCATGGACGCATCAAGGGACTGAAAGATGCGGTAGCTGCGGTCTTGCGTCTGTCAGAGCCCGTTGCCTTTGATGCCCCGGATGGCAAGCCCGTCAGCCTGCTGCTGATCCTGCTGGTCCCCGAACAGGCGACCCAGCAGCACCTAGAGATCCTTTCCGAAGTCGCTGAGATGCTGTCGGACCGCACCATGCGCGATCGGCTTCTTTCCGAGGCCGACCCCAAAGTCCTGCACGAGGCGCTCGCGAGCTGGCAGCCGGCCCGTGCTTGACGTCAAAACCCTCTTTGATGACAACGCAGAGGCGTTAAAGCTTAGTTTTTTAACGGGCCAGGTAGGTGCGAGTCGAAAGATCGGCTCGCAGTCCACCCAGAGTGCCGATCTCATCGGGCACCTAAATCTGATTCATCCGAGTCGCATCCAGGTCATGGGCGCAGAGGAAGTCGCCTATTACAACCGGCTTGATCCCCAGCGCAAGAGTTATCTCACCGCAGAACTGCTCGCAGGAAAACCACCGGCCATCATCATCGCCGATGACCAGATTCCGCCCGCAGAACTCTTTTCCGCCTGCGAACGAGAAGGTCTGGCGCTCCTGCGAACCCCTGTCTCGGCTGGACAGATCATTGAAGTGGCGCGTGCTCAGTTATCCCGCGTACTCGCCCCGAAGACCCAGATGCACGGCGTCTTCATGGATGTACTGGGGATGGGAGTGCTGATCGCCGGAGAGTCTGGACTCGGCAAGAGCGAACTCGCCCTTGAACTCGTGACACGAGGACACGGACTGATCGCGGACGACGTGGTGGAGTTCACGCGTGTGGCCGCCGATGCGGTCGAAGGACGCTGCCCACCGCTGCTACAGAACCTCCTTGAAGTCCGCGGCCTTGGCCTGTTGGATATCAAGACCATTTTTGGTGAGACTTCCGTACGACGAAAGATGCGACTCAAGCTGATCGTGCAGCTGATTCGTCGCAGTGTTATGGATGAATTTGAGCGGCTGCCTCTGGAGGCCATGACGCAAGACGTCATGGGGCTTCCGATTCGTAAGGTCGTGATTCCTGTTGCAGCCGGTCGGAACTTAGCCGTGCTGGTCGAAGCGGCGGTTCGTAATGCCGTGCTCGGACTACGTGGCATTGACACGATGCAAGAGTTTGTCGAACGGCAGCAGGCTGCGATGCAGAATTCAACGGATAACTCATGAAGGTTGTGCTGGTCACCGGCATGTCCGGTTCGGGAAAATCCGTTGCATTAAATGTCTTAGAGGACGCCGGCTACTTTTGTATCGATAACCTGCCCGTGGATTTTCTGGAGCAGGTCGTCGCTGCACTCGGCCAACAAGGGCACCGACAAGTGGCGGTCGCGGCCGATGCAAGAACACGTGGATCGCTCAGCAACCTTGCCGAACGGTTAGATCGACTGCGACAAGATGGGCACGAGCTCAAGGTCATCTTCTTGAACTCGCGCGATGACACGTTGGTGCAGCGCTACTCGGAGACGCGCCGTCGTCACCCGTTAAGCCGCACTCTTGATTTGAGGGCACTCTCAGAAGATGCCGCATCACAGACGTTACTAGACTGCATTCATGCGGAACGCGAACTGCTCGCGGAGATTGAGCCGCTCGGCATCCCGTTAGATACCAGTGATCTTCAGCCACAGGTCCTACGACGCTGGGTAAAAGAACTGCTTGATCTTGAATCTGTTCGGCTATCGCTCTTATTTCAGTCCTTTGCATTTAAAGATGGCATTCCGATGGATGCAGATCTGGTCTTCGATGCACGCTGTCTACCCAATCCCCACTATGTGCCCGCACTGAAAGAATTAACCGGGCGTGACAAACCGGTGATGGACTATCTCGCTGCTGAAACCACTGTCGGCGAAATGATCAATGACATCGCCAGTTATCTCCAGAAGTGGCTGCCACGTCACGCGGAAGAACACCGCAGTTATCTCACCGTGGCCATCGGTTGTACAGGTGGCCAGCATCGATCGGTCTACATCAGTGAGCGACTGCGTGATCTCTTTAAGTCCTCGTATGCCTGTGCGGTTCGCCACCGGTCTCTGTCGCAACGGGGGCGAGCTTAGCCAGTAGCCGACTAACGGGCGTCGGGCAGGGCAGGGATCGCGCCTCTGCCCAGGTCCATCGGGTGAGTCCTATCGGTGCGCCCACGGGTCGTTCCCCAGACCAGGCAAAACACCCTGCCTCGATATCCAGTTTGTAGTGCGTGAACTGATGCCGTAAGGAAACAATATCGGTGCGCGTTCTCCCGACGCGCTGCCAGTCTTTCGGGGGATGCTGTAGATCCAGCTGCCACGGCACCCACAGGCTTGGCCAGATGCCTCGTTCTGGCTGCTGCATCAGCCAGACATGATGCTGGCTCATCAGCACTGCCCAATAAGCCTGTCGCGTCGGGACGCTCTTTTTGATTTTCGGGCGCGGAAACTCAGCAACACGTTGTTCCCGGTGGGCGCTACAGTGCAGCTGTACAGGGCACTGATCGCACAGCGGCTGACGCACCCGACAGATCATCGCGCCAAGGTCCATGATGGCCTGTGTGTATGCGGGCATGCTCGCCGCCTCTCGCGGCAGACGCTCCTGCGCTCTTGGCCATAGCGCTTGATGTAAAGCTGGGCTTCCCCAGGGCGCATCCGTACAGGTTAGGCGCGCCAGCACACGCTGGACATTACCGTCGAGAATCGCCACACGTTCTTGGAACACCGTGGAGGCAATCGCCGCTGCAGTCGATCGGCCAATGCCCGGCAGTTTCTCCAACGCTTGCGCGCACGACGGAAAACGCCCCTGATGTTCTTGCACGACTGTCTGCGCGCAGCGCAGGAGATTGCGCCCTCGCTGGTAATAGCCAAGTCCCGCCCACAAGGCCAAGACCTCTTGCTCAGAGGCGCGTGCGAGATCTTCAAGCGTTGGAAATCGCGCAAGGAATCGATGGAAGTAGGGAATGACCGTGGCGACCTGTGTCTGCTGCAGCATGATCTCTGATAGCCAGACCCGATAGGGATCCACTGGTGTGGTCTGCCAAGGTAGATCATGTCGACCCGAACGCTCATGCCAAGCAATGAGGTCGTCTGCAAAATCAGCGTTGGCAGCCATAGCAATAAAACGTACTGCGTTGTTGCTGAACAATCCGACGAATCGGTCGCATGCACTTCGGGCACGGTCTGCCTTCGCGTCCATAGACCCGATGCGACTGACCATATCGACCCTTTGCACCGTCCGCGCTGACAAAGTCGCGAATCGTGCTTCCGCCTGCATCAATCGCAGATTGCAAAATCTCACGGACGGCCACAGCAAGTCGCTCATAGCGTGCCAACGAGATTGCTCCCGCCGCGCGGGCCGGATGCAGTCCGCTGACAAATAACGCTTCACAGGCGTAAATATTGCCCACACCGACCACTATGGATCCTTGCATCAGCCAAGGTTTCACCGCCGCACGAATCCGCCTCGATTGGGCATAAAGCAATTGACCGTCAAAGCGAGCATCAAACGGCTCAATGCCTTTCGCACTCTCGCCCAGCACTGCACCGAGTGCCTGCGTGTCGGATACATCCGACTTCTCAAACCACTGAAATGATCCAAATCGTCTGGGGTCGTTATAGACCAGATCACAGACCCGCTGATTCGGCAGCAGAAATCCAAGTCGTACGTGGTCGTGTTTCTCACTGGGAACATCCCGAGGACAGACCTGTGCAGCACCCGACATCCCAAGATGAATCGCAAGCCAGCCCGACGGGAATTCCAGAATCACAAACTTTGCACGCCGTGTCACATTCAGCAAGGGCTCTCCCACCAGACGGTCAACGGCCTGTTTAGGAAACGCATGTCGCAGCCGCTTGCCACTGAACCGCGCAGCCGCTAACCGCGCGCCCGCAAGCTGTCCACGCAATGACTGCACAACGACTTCTACTTCGGGGAGTTCCGGCATGACACGACAAATCGATATTCGGGTAGTGTAGAACCCTGATGATGACGAAAGTTTTCCCCTTCCGCATGTTGGGGGCCGCACTGATTCTGGCGTCGGCCTCTTTAATTACCGCTCAGGCGCGCGCGGCCACCCCCACCCCATCAGCACGGCTTTCTAATCAGGCGCTTGGTCAGCAACAGGCCAGCCTCATCTTTCAGATTCTTGCCAGCGAACTTGCGATCGCCCAAGGGGAGATTGGTATTGCGGCAGCGACTTATCTCAGTATTGCGCGCGAGACCAAGGACCCAGCCGCTGCCAAGCGCGCTACTGAGCTCGCGATTGCGGCCCGATCACCGAGTCACGCAGAGCAAGCAGCAGCGATCTGGCTCGCAGCAAATCCCAATGACCCCGAGGCCCAGGGCACCCTTGATCTGCTTCAGCTTGCAGTAGGCGAGGGCGAGAAACTCGTGCGATCGCTGATGGTGCGCCGTCAGCGGGCGATTGAGGCAAAAGAGCTGGATGGCTTTGTGGACTACGTTGCGGGGCTTGCCGGTCGCTCCCCAAATAAGCCTCTTGGCGTCTCGGTCTTTGAACGCGTCACGGCGCAGGATCGCGACAAGCCCAGCGTGACTTATACCCTTGCGATGCTCTATGAACGCGTCGATCGATTTGACGACATGGAACGCCTACTGCGCAGACTCATTGCCAAGGAACCGTCGCATGCCCACGCCCGAAACGCCTTGGGGTATCACTTCGCCGATCGCAACCAGCGCCTTCCAGAGGCCTTAGCCCTGATCGAGGAGGCTCTCCGTCTTGCCCCAAACGACGCCCACATCATCGACAGCATGGGATGGGTCCAGTACCGCCTGGGCAATCTCGAGGCAGCAGAAAAGTACCTGCGACAAGCCTATCGACAACAGCCTGACGCGGAAATTTCGACCCACCTTGGCGAGGTGCTCTGGGTCGCCGGCAAAACAGCCGAAGCGGAATCCTTCCTAAAGGCTGCCTTTCGGGCCGATCCGCGAAACGAAGTCCTGCTCGAGACCCTGAAGCGACTTGGCATCCCGGCCCTTCGCGTCCACCCACAACAGTAGGACCGATATGCGCTGGTCCGGTCTTGCCCGTACGCTTTTCGTCCTGAGCCTTGCCGGACTTCCCTTGGGCTGTACCACCATTAGTCCGCTCCCCAGGTTTCAGCTTGAACAGCCTGGCGAGCTCCTGGCACAGACCGCCTCTGGCCGATTCGTCTTACAGGGAACCGACGGCACAGGGCAGCCCCAAGGGGCCCAGGGGCGATTTGAGTGGCTGACGTACGGATCAACTAATCCATCGCGCCAAGTGTTGATTTTAATTGGTCCGCTTGGCCAATCTGTCGGTGTATTAGAGAAAGTAAGTACTAACAATAGTGTTGCTGTATACGACCATCAGGGCCTGCCGCTCGGCCCTGCGGACAGGCGCGATGTCTTAGTCCAGTTGTTGGGTCAGGACGCTGGGGGGCAGACGGCTGAGCGTGATGTGGACGCCCTGTTGATCGAAGTAGTTCGCTTTTTTGGTGCGGCATCGATCGCAGGTCAGCGTCGGGCCGAGCACGGTTTTCGTCTGGGCCCGGCCCAGTTCACGCTCACTGTTCTGATGGATGCCTAGGGAATCATGTCCGAACTCACGCGCGCCGAAGCCCCCTTCTCGTTGAGCCTGTCGGCCCCTGCAAAGATCAATTTATTTCTGCACGTCACTGGCCGACGACCGGATGGCTACCACCTGCTCGAGAGTGTCTTTAGCCTGATCGACTGGTCCGACCAGATTCGACTTGAGAAGCGATCCGACCCCGAGATCGTCCGTCATGGCGACCTGCTCGGAGACCCGGCGATGGATCTTGCCGTCCGGGCCGCCAAAGCCCTCCAGGCGCTCCCGGTCTGGGAAAAGCAGGGGCGGCCAGGCGCAATGATTGACGTGCACAAACAGATCCCTGCCGGGGCGGGGCTCGGAGGTGGCAGCTCGGATGCGGCCACAACGCTGATGGGGCTGAACCGGCTGTGGGGCCTGGGACTCAGCCAGCAGACACTGGCCCAGATTGGCCTGTCGCTTGGCGCAGATGTTCCATTTTTCCTGTTCGGGCAGACCGCTTTCGCCAGGGGTATTGGCGAGGACCTGATCCCTTTTGCGCTCCCACCCCGGTGGGTACTCATTGCGGTCCCTAAAAGCCCGGTGTCGACTGCGATCATCTTTCAAGACCCCGAATTGACACGCCATTCCAAACCCTTGAAAATCGCGGACTTCGCCCAAGCAGCCTCGGATCCCATTTGGAGGGCTGGCCACAACGATCTGGAGCCGGTGACCCGGCGGCATTTCCAAGACGTCGACCAGGTTCTGAAATGGCTCACCGCGACCGCCGTCAGCGAAGGCATCGCACCAGATGCAGTTCGAATGTCCGGTTCGGGTGGCGCAGTCTTTTGCACCGCATCCAATCAAGATCAGGCCGAACGCATGCTGCGCCAGATGATGTCTTATCAGCAGTCAGCCGACGGACAGTGCCTGTCCCGATTGATGGTCTGCAAGACATTGCCGGTGCACCCCGAAACAGGGGCTGGATGAGGTGCAACGAGACGTCAGTAAACCCGTTGGGGAGTCGCCAAGTTGGTTAAGGCACCGGATTTTGATTCCGGCATTCGAGGGTTCGAATCCTTCCTCCCCAGCCATTCACAAGCCTTGCCCGAGATGAGAGATTGAAATGGTCGACCGCATATTGAACAAAGACGGCGGCGCCCCCGAAGGGCTGATGATCTTTACGGGTAACGCAAATCCCAAGCTTGCCGCGGATGTTGCGCGCCATCTAGGAACCCGTGTCGGGCGCGCGAATGTGGCCCAGTTCAGTGATGGCGAATCCACGGTGGAAATTCTTGAACACGTGCGGGGCAAGCACGTGGTGGTGCTGCAGTCCACCTGCGCCCCCGCGAACGACCACCTGATGGAAGTCATGTTGATGTGCGACGCGCTTCGTCGTGCCTCTGCCGAGCGGATCACCGCCGCGATTCCTTACTTCGGATACGCACGCCAAGACCGACGCGTTCGTTCATCACGCGTCCCGATCAGTGCCAAGGTCGTCGCTAATATGTTGCAGAGTGTTGGCGTTGATCGCGTTCTTACGATGGATCTGCACTCTGACCAGATCCAGGGATTTTTTGATATCCCGGTCGACAATATTTATGCAGCACCAATTATTCTCGCCGACGTCTGGCAGCAGACCTATCCGAACCTGATGGTGGTGTCCCCCGATGTGGGCGGTGTGGTCCGTGCTCGCGCATTTGCCAAGCAGATGGACTGTGACCTCGCCATCATTGACAAACGGCGACCGAAGGCAAATCTCTCAGAAGTCATGAATATCATCGGTGACGTCAAAGGGCGAGTCTGCATGATCATGGACGACATGGTCGATACCGCCGGCACGCTGACTAAGGCTGCCCAGGCCCTGAAGGACCACGGCGCCGATCGCGTCGTGGCCTACTGTACCCATGCCGTGCTGTCGGGCGGGGCCATTGATCGCATCGCCCAGTCCGCCTTGGACGAACTGGTGGTGACCGATTCCATTCCGTTGTCTGCGGAGGCCCGGGCGGTTGGCCGGATTCGCGTATTATCGTGTGCCGGCCTTGTGGCCGAGACCATTCTCAGGATCGTCAAGTCGGACTCAGTGAGTTCGCTCTTTGTTGAGTAACCTTTTTTAGCCCCTTTCATCCCACCAGATTGCTGGTCGCGGCAGCTGACTGAGTTGAAAGGATTTTTCACCGTGCCAATGAATGGCACGTTTTTGTCGAAGGAGTAGTACATGAAAGTTGTTGCGTCTTCCCGCACGGTGCAGGGATCGGGTGCGAGCCGCCGTCTCCGCCGTAGCGGTAAGGTACCGGGAATTGTCTACGGTGCCAAAAAATCGCCTGTCAATATCGAGATGGACCATAACCCCATCCTGTTGGCATTAAAGGTCGAGTCTTTCCATTCGTCCATTCTTGATCTGGAGATTGACGGCAAGGCTGAGCAGGTGCTGCTGCGTGACTATCAGATGCATCCCTACAAGCCTCTGGTTCAGCACGTGGATTTCCAGCGCATTGATGCCAATGCAAAGCTACAGACAAAAGTGCCGCTGCACTTCAAGAATCAGGATATCTCGCCTGCAGTGAAGCTGTCTGGTGCAATGGTCAGTCATGTGATGAACGACGTACTGATCAGCTGTCTGCCCAAGGATCTGCCCGAGTTCATCGAGGTCGATCTCTCGACGCTGACCGTTGGCCACTCTGTCCACGTTCGCGATCTCGTGATGCCCGCAGGGGTCACGCCGGTGCTGCATGCGGGTGAGAACCCCACTGTCGTGACGGTCGCCTCTCCGGGTGGTGCAGCCGACGAGGGTGAAGGCGAAGCCGGTGGCGCAGCGCCCGCTGGCGGTGAGGCCAAGCCCGCTGCCTAAGCAGCAGGTGGTTTAGCCTGAAAAGGCTGCTCCAGGTTCTAAGATAAGAGTCCTGGCGCAGCCTTTCTTATTTCTTATGCCCATCAAACTCATCGTTGGTCTTGGCAATCCTGGTCCCGAGTACGCGGACCATCGACATAACGTGGGCTTCTGGGTCGTCGACCGACTGGCAAAAACTCCGTGGTCACGAGAATCAAAATTTAAAGCAGAACTCTGTAAGACACGACTCGGTCATGACGACCGATGGCTCCTGAAGCCCACCACGTTCATGAATGCGTCTGGCGAGGCCGTCGGTGCGTTTGCGCGATTTCATCGACTCAACGCAGAAGAAATTCTGGTCATCCACGACGAATTAGATCTACTCCCGGGCGCTGTCCGACTCAAGCAGGGTGGCGGTCACGGCGGTCACAACGGCATTCGCGATATTGACAGTCATCTTGGCTCGGCTCAGTTTTGGCGTTGTCGGATCGGTATTGGCCATCCACGCACCCTTGGTCTCACCCAACAGGTCGCGGATTTCGTCCTTCATCCCCCGCGCCAGACAGAACAGTCTGCAATTGATCAAGCGATTGATGCCGTGATCCGCGAGATGCCCATGATTGTGAGCGACGAGTCTGCTAAAGCGCAGCGCACGCTACACAGCCTTGCCCCGATCACGCCGGTTGCCCCCGCTTCAGCGAATAAGGCGCCATAACGCAGCGGTTATTGATTTAGACGTTAAACCGGAAGTGCATGACATCGCCATCCTTGACGATGTACTCCTTGCCTTCAAGACGCATCTTGCCCGCTTCTTTGGCGCCATGCTCTCCTTTGAACTGAATGAAGTCGTCGTAGGCAGTGACCTCGGCACGAATAAAGCCGCGCTCAAAGTCCGTGTGAATAACACCTGCAGCCTGGGGCGCCGTTGCCCCAATCGGCACAGTCCAGGCACGAACTTCTTTGACACCCGCCGTGAAGTAGGTCTGAAGGCCTAAGAGCGTAAAGCCTGCACGAATCAGACGATTCAGTCCTGGTTCCTCCATGCCCATATCTGCCAGAAACACCGCCTTGTCCTCATCGGCCATATCCCCAATCTCGGCCTCGATCGCCGCACAGATCGCGACCACCGGTGCGTTCTGGCTCGCGGCATAAGCCTGCAGTTTGTCGAGATACGGGTTATTCGTGAACCCACCCTCTGAGACGTTGGCAACAAACATCGCAGGCTTGGCTGTAATCAGACAGAAAGGTTTGATGAGCTCTTTCTCTTCGTCATATAGATCTAGTGCACGGACGGGCTTGGCCTGATTTAACTGAGCCTGACATTTCTCTAACACCACTAACAGTCGCTGGGCTTCTTTGTCATTACCGGACTTGGCGAGCTTCGCTGTCTTAGCAATCTGCTTTTCCACATTCGCAAGATCGGCCAGTGCCAGTTCCGTTTCAATGGTTTCAATGTCCGCTAAGGGATCCACACGACCATTCACATGCACGACATTGTCGTCATCAAAACAACGGACCACATTCACAATCGCATCGGTCTCGCGAATGTTGGCAAGAAACTGATTGCCCAGGCCCTCTCCTTTGCTCGCGCCTGCGACCAGCCCCGCGATGTCGACGAACTCCACGGTCGCCGGAAGAATCCGCTCGGGCTTGACGATCTCTGCGAGTTTGGCGAGCCGTGGATCCGGAACCTCGACGATGCCCACATTCGGCTCGATCGTGCAAAACGGATAGTTCTCCGCTGCGATTCCCGCCTTGGTCAGGGCGTTAAACAGAGTAGATTTGCCGACGTTAGGCAGGCCGACGATGCCGCATTGAAGTGCCATTTATGATTCTCAACAATCGTTAGGAGCAGGCGCGCAGGTTTGTCGGCCCGTTCAAGGCGTTAATTATCGCTTTTTGTGGCGATGAGCGTTCCCAGGGCCTCGACCTTGGCCTGCAGGGCCTGGCGGGTCTCGACCCAGTCCGGGTTCAGCTCAATACAGGAGACTGGGCAGACCACCTGGCACTGAGGCTCGTCAAAGTGGCCAACACACTCCGTGCAGCGCGACGGATTGATCTCATAGATCTCCGGGCCCATATAAATCGCATCGTTCGGGCAGGCCGGCTCACAGACGTCGCAGTTAATACATTGATCGGTAATCAGAAGCGCCATAACGACGACTATTTTGCCGACTGTTCTTGCAGCCGCTTCTGAAGCCACTGCTCGACCGAAGGGAATACGAACTTACTGACATCTCCACCCAGCTGGGCAATCTCCCGCACAATCGTCCCGGAAATAAACTGATACTGATCAGACGGCGTCAGAAAGATAGTCTCGACATCCGGCATGAGGTAACGGTTCATCCCCGCCATCTGAAATTCATACTCAAAGTCAGAGACTGCGCGCAGGCCCCGAATGATGACCTTCGCATCATGATTGCGGACAAAATCTTTCAAAAGCCCAGTAAATCCGCAGACCTCGACATTCGGGTAATGCCCCAAGACCTCATTCGCAATGGAGACGCGCTCATCCATGGAAAAGAAAGGACGTTTCGAGCGGCTATCCGCTACGCCAACAATCACCTGATCAAACAATTTACTGGCCCGACGGACAAGATCCTCGTGACCACGCGTCATGGGATCAAAGGTTCCCGGATAGACCGCCTTCAGCATGTTGTTCTCCTAACGCCGCATCATGCGCCTGCAGCAGATGATAGTGGACCAACCCGGCCTTGTCTGCGCGTAACCGCGTGAGCCCGAAACGGGCCGCCCAATCGGACGAGACCGGGGCATCCGATTCCACATAGACCAGACCCCCCGGGGCAAGAATTGGAGCCAGTCGTGGCATCACCTGCTCCAGCCAGTGCTGACCAAACGGCGGGTCCAGAAAGATAAGGTCAAACGGCGGTGAATTAGGATTCTGTCGCGCAAGCCAGTCCAGGGCATTGGCCTGGACCAGTCTCATCCGATCGGAGGCGCCAAGTTTTTCGATCAACGCCGCAATTGCGCGTGCGGCCACTGGGCTCGACTCGACAAAAGTCACCTGCGCCGCGCCACGAGAGGCCGCCTCTGCCCCAAGGGCACCCGACCCAGCGAAAAGGTCAAGACAGCGCCATTCATCGACACGCTGACCTAGCCAGTTAAACAACGTCTCGCGCACGCGATCAG